>OGCQ01000585.1_pt1 | contig 56805 bp, 46 predicted proteins | sample 1570161 | NCBI WGS metagenome assembly OGCQ01 (sample SAMEA4384402, study PRJEB24528) | human gut metagenome | reverse complement strand
ACATAAATATAACCGTCTTACAATACTAAATCGCCTATATCAGTTTTTATAACTCTCATAACATTTACTTCTTCAAGCGTATTGGCATCTATATATATTATATATCTGTTATCGTTATATATGCCAGTAAATTCATAGCAAAGCAATTCCTGTTCATAAATAGGTATAACGCAAAGCTGCTCCCGTTCAACCTCCAGCCCTTCAAAAACCTTCTGAGCAGCCTCCTGCACGGAATGCTCGGGCTGTTCCAAATTGCGCACCCTATTATTAATTATATATCCGCGGCCTTCCACCCCAATTATGCTCCCATTATCCAAGGCTACCTTTATTTTAATCAAATCCGGATACATAACCGCTTCATTTATCACGGGGGCGGTGTTAAACACTACCGCATTATCATATTCAGAACCCCAGACCAATTTCATCTCTCCATACCCGAGAGAAGAAAGAAATTCCTCCGCTTTAGCCTGCGCCTCCTGGCTATTAAGCTTAGCTTCCTTTATTTCCCGTCCGTTTGTATACCATTCCAGGAGGCCGCCCTGCTTGGAAATGCTAACGCTTCCATTTTCCAACCCAAAACAGTAGCATGGCACATCTCCCTCTATATCCGTTTCGTCTCTCAGCTCCGACGTATTAATGCCAAGAATTTCCGCAGCCCGCCGGCGCGCGTCTTCACGGCTTACTTCCTTTCTTTCGGTTGCAGGCTTGCTTTCAAGCTCACTATCCGAAAAGGGGCCGTCGTATATAAGCGTTGGATAATCTATATCCGCTTCAGCTAAATAGCTCCAGTAATCATTCAGCAGCCCGGAGCTATTGCCCTGATTATCTATATATACCGCCGCAAGGTCCAATTCACCCGTAGAAAGCTGGTCTGAAAGCTCGCGTATTTCCTTATTCAAACTTTGGCAAGCAGAATAAAGCTTTTCTACGCCCTCTTTATCTTCCTGACTCAAGCTGCCGTCAACAGATTTAAGCATGGCGTATTCACAGAAGCCTCCCAGCTTATTTATAAAATTAAGGGAATTTTCTACCGCCTTGTGAGATATGGGCATAGCAGAAAGGTTTTGTTCCGCCTTTCCGCTCAAAGAACATAATTCCGAATATATCTGCGCGGCATTTTTGCCGCTGGTAACCACAACCGCCTTGGAAAGATTAGTCTCTATATTATCCATCTCATATATAGTGTTGTACAGTCTGCTTTCCAGCATACTGTTTATCCTGGCGTTAAGCCTGGCCCGCTCGTTCGCGCCCGAAATTAGTCCGGCAATCGCTCCGGCAAGCGCAATTACTAAAAGAACGCTGAATACGGCAAGGCTTTTAAGCCAGCCTTCTTTACTGTATTTAATAATTATCCCTCCTTAAGTGCAGAATACATGATTGCCTATAACGCGCATTACCGGTCTTGATTTTATCCATTGATTGGTAGCCGTGCGGGGATTATAATAATATATGCAGCCGTTTGTTGGATCCCAGCCCGCCATGGCGTCGCGCGCGGCTCTAAGTGCATTTGAATCGGGAGACAGATTTATCTGACCATCGCTGACCACATCAAAAGCGCCCGATTGATATATAACGCCGGCGATAGTATTGGGAAAAGAGGGATGCTCCACCCTGTTGAGTATTACAGCAGCTACAGCTACCTGTCCTTCATAAGGCTCCCCTCTTGCTTCTCCGTAAACCGCCCTGGCCAGCAGATAAACGTCCCCGCTGCTTGAGGAATTTCCTCCTGAAGAGCTGCTTTCAGAAAGACTCATACCCAGTTTTTTAGCCGTAGCCGGCCCCACTATTCCATCCTCCGCCAGACCATTTTTGCGCTGAAAGTAACGTACTGCGCTTTCTGTCTTGCTTCCAAAAATTCCATCCACTTCTCCGGTATAATAGCCCCAATTTTTCAGCTTCTGCTGCATCTGGCTGACCTTATCCCCAGTCGAACCCCGCTTAAGCACAGCCGCTTGTGCCTGAGTAGGCAAAATAAATACAACGCACATAAATAAAATGCTTATTACTGCGGCCAGTTTCACACAAGTACTCTTTCTCAACTATTTCCATCCTTTCTAAAACAGGCTGCACAGCCAATGGAAGAATTCCAGCAGCCTGGAATGATAGACGACCTCCGTCTGCTCCTGAGCATTAAGTATTTCCGAACTTGCTTCCGCTTCTACGCTGGTATAGCATAGCGGCGGATATGCAACGCACCACCAATTCTGGCCCGCGCCGCCGTTCAATTCTATAATAAGCGCTTCATACTCGCCCTCAGGATACACAATGCCCGCGTATACCCTATCTGGAAAATATTCCTTTCCCAGCCAAACCTCTGCATCCTGCCCCGAGCTTTGCTCAGCCAGGACTTCAATTTCCGGCAACGCCTCGTCTATAATTCTGCGGGCCTCGTCTATATTGTTGCATTCCAGCATGCGCTGCTCCAAAAATTCATTTACCTTATCTCTTACCAGCAATTTTTTGGCCTGAGCTTCCTGGCTGTCGTCCTGAGCGCGTATATGAAGCCTTATTATCTGGTCTGGCTCATACGGAGTAACGGCCTCGCTTTTTTCCACAGGCCAAAAACCCCAGATTAAAAAAGCTGCAAGCAGTATTACAAAAAATCTCTTTTTCATTTTTGTTTTCTCCCTCTATTTGCGCTCTGAAACAGAGCTTTCTGCAATTAATTATTGCCCGCGGCTCTGCTTTTATTCAACGTCTTGCCTTGCAAAGCAAAAAATCCAATCTTAAAGATCGTCCGCATCCTGTACAGGTTGTTCTCCATCCTTGAAGGGCCTGCCGGTATACATACCCAAAGAATCTGTTATTATATTGTCTCCTTTATCCCTCTTATAAGCGTCTATAGTCTCCTGAACCTTTTTATTTACCTTTTTCTTCATAAAACACCTCCGTATTTTTCGGATAGTATTCCTCATATTCAATTTAAAAATGCACAAAAATATCTGAAAAAAGAATAAGCTGCGGCCCGGCCGTTTACGGCCGGGCCGCAATGGCTCCATGCGCTCCCGCGGCGTTTGCGGCCGTTTTACGGCCGCCTGGCCGGGCCATGCCCGGCCAGGGCAGGCGCTTGCGCCTGCCAAACGCCGCGGGAGCGCATGGAGCCATTGGCCTTTGCGCGCTTTTCGCGCAAAGGCCTGCATAAAGCTAGCAGGCGTTCCCCTATAAAATATTTCTTTATTTATAATACAAAAGATGCTATAATGCTTAAGGAAAAAAATAGTGCGAGGGATATTATGGAACAGAAAAAATTATCGCAGCTTGCTTCAGGCGAAACCTTCGAGGGCTTCGTTATTATAAAAAGCTCAGCCGTCAAAACAGGTCAAACCGGCAAAAATTATATGGATCTTACCATAAGCGACAGCGAAAGCAGCATCAACGCCAAAATATGGGACTATGACGAGGAGCGCTTTGCGCGCTATAAAGCCAACAGCTTTGTCAAAGTAAGAGGCACCGTCACCTCCTGGCAGGGCACGCTCCAGCTCAGAATAGAGCGGATACGCCCCGCTCAAGAAAGCGACCCGGTCAAAATTGAGGATTTTGTACCCAGCGCCCCCCTGCCGGGCGAATCAATGCTTTCTCAAATACGCGCATATGCGGATAAAATTTCAAATAAAGATTTAAAAGGCATAGCATTATATATATTAGACAAATATAATGATAAGCTCCTTTACTGGCCCGCCGCCGTAAGCAATCACCATTCAATACGAGGCGGTCTGCTGTATCATACTCTGACAATGCTCAAGGCGGGCGAAGCGCTGCTGGGTGTATATACCTCCCTGGATCCAGATTGGGTGTATGCAGGAGTAATAGTACATGATATGGAAAAAATCAACGAAATAAATTCCAACGAACTGGGCATTCCATCCGATTATTCAAGAGACGGCCAATTACTTGGGCATCTTGTCCAATGCACGCTTACCATTCAGGAAGCGGGCAGGGCAATTGGCGCTAATCCCGAAACAACAGCGCTTTTAGAGCATTTAGTTATAGCGCATCACTATGAGCCGGAATTCGGCTCCCCCAGGAGGCCGATGTTCCCCGAAGCCGAGTTTGTGCATTATCTGGATGTGTTGGACGCGCGCATGTATGATTTTGCAAAGGCGCTTTCTGACGTGCAGGAAGGGGATTTTTCCGAGCGCCAGTGGGTACTGCATAACCGAAGAGTGTATAAGCGTCATACCTCTGAGAGCAATTCAGAAGAAAATTAATATATACTCAAAAATAGGTTTTAAATTAAAACAAGGAGAAAAACAATGAAAATAGCTCAGGATTTCACTCAGCTTATCGGACGCACGCCCCTATTAAGGCTCAATAACTTTGAACGCTATTATAACGTACAGGCTGAAATAATAGCCAAGCTGGAAAGATTCAATCCTGCCGGAAGCTCTAAGGACAGAGCGGCTCTTTATATGATAAACGACGCTGAAAAAAAAGGGCTCATAAATAAGGATACCATTATAATTGAGCCTACCAGCGGCAATACAGGAATAGGCCTAGCCGCTATCGCCGCATCAAGAGGATATAAGGTGGTTCTCACTATGCCTGAAACCATGAGCGAAGAAAGACGCAAACTGCTGGCTGCCTATGGAGCTGAATTAGTGCTGACCGACGGCAAAAAAGGCATGGACGGCGCTATCGCTAAGGCGCACGAGCTGGCATTGAAAAATAAAAACAGCTTTATACCTTCACAGTTTGACAATCCCGCCAACGCCTCGGCCCACAGAGAAACTACCGGTCCTGAAATCTGGGAGGATACTCAAGGCCAGATAGATATATTCGTCGCAGGCGTAGGCACAGGAGGCACCATTACCGGAGCCGGCGAATTCCTAAAATCGCAAAACAAGCAAATACAAATCGTAGCCGTCGAGCCGTTTACTTCGCCTGTACTCTCCGGAGGCGTTCCCGGCCCGCATAAAATACAAGGAATAGGCGCCGGGTTTGTCCCCAGCCTGTTAAATACAGAAATTTACGATGAAATAATAGCTATAAAAAACGAGGAAGCCTTTGAAGCAGGAAAAGCGCTGGCCAGAAAAGAAGGCGTACTTGCGGGAATATCCTCCGGCGCCGCGCTTTACGCATCTATGCTGCTTGCACGAAGGCCTGAAAATAAAGGAAAGCGCATTATAGCGCTGCTTCCCGACGCAGGAGAACGTTATCTATCTACGACTATGTTCGACGATTAAGCAATAAATGAGGATACAAAACGTTTTGCCGGTTATGCCGGACTAAAACGTTTTGTATTTTTTATTTTTATCGTGCATACCCTCAGTTTACAGGGAACTACACGCCTCAAAACGGGATAATTTCTTCATTTTCTGCGTTATCCTCAATCAGCGTACTCCCAGTACGCTTTCTTCGTCTGCCTTGAAAATGAAGAAATACTCTCCGTTTGAGGTCTCCAGAGTCAGAAAGCATAAAATCTGCGTCATGCAAGGCGCTTAAACGACATGTACCGGGCGTACATGGAATCAAAGCAACGCAGCAGGACGCAGATTTTATGCCTTCTGACCGTGTAGTTCCCTGTAAACTGAGGATATAAATAATCACAATACAACGCTCCGCAGCAGCGCACGAAATGCTATTTTAAGTACTGTTTAATCAGCATTCGGCAATATAAGAAGCGGCTGCGCTCCCCCGCGGCGCAGGCAGGCTTTTTAAGCCTGCCTGGTCCGGGCTTCGCCCGGACTGGCGGCCTCCGGCCGCCTGCGCCGCGGGGAAGCGCAGCCGCTTCTTATATTGCCGAAAACAGCCTTCAATCTTTATGCATACCTCCCCGGCACAACGAATATCATTTAGTAAACAGTCAAGGAGGAAAGCAAAATGAGATACAGAAGCAGATTAAGACGCCAAAGAATGAATTCAGGAACCAAAAAAAACCTCGCTGCAGCCGCCATTGTCATAGTATTCGCCATAATTGTCTTTTCCATAGGAGCAATCGGCGATTTTTTAGCCCGCAATATTTTCGTTCCCTTATTCGGAGACGCTCAGGTTGACGACAGCTCGCCCTCGGCCAGCACGGCCCCAAACGGTCCGGTTAAACTGACTGAAAGCGTGCAGCTAAGCGATTTAAGCATGTATATGGTGCAAATGGACGCCTTTTCCGAAAAGGACGACGCAGAAGCAAGCGCTCAAAGCGTAAAGGAACGCGGCGGAGCGGGCTATGTAATCCAGGACGAATATTACCGCGTCTTCGCCGCAGCCTATAACACTCAGGAGCAAGCCCAAAGCGTATGCGAACAGCTAATAAAGCAGGATGAAAAGGAAGCTAAGGTATACCCTGTCTCAAGCGGCTCAGTAGTATTTAAAATTACAGCCACCCGCGACCAGATAGACACCGTAAGCGAGGCCTTTGCTTATTTCCCCGAAATATGCGGCGAGCTGGCCGAAAAAACAATAGATTTTGATAAAGGCATGCTCTCCACCTCTCAATACAAAACCTTTGCCGCGGGCATAGCGGACAAAATGGAGGATTTGGCCGACTCAGTCAACCGCATAATAGCGGGCACCAGCGAAAACGCCGTATTAAAAAGCTATTCTCAGCTTCTGGAGGAGGCCAGAGAAAAGCTTGAAAATATTTCTGTAAAAAATACCGATTCAGCACTAGCATTTTCAAGCGAAATAAAGTATAATTATATCGAATTAGCCCACATGTATATAAAATACGTCGCCTCGCTTGAAGCATAGGCGGCTCCGAACGGGCTGCACGCCGTGTGCTCCTCCCCAAATTTCCGGGCGGAGCGCACTATCTTAAAATTAACGGAGGAATTGAATGAAAGTAAAGGAAATTAAGGATATACTTTCGGCAAACATACTTTGCGGAGAGGACAAGCTGGAAGAAGAATGCCTTTCAGGCTGCGGCTGCGACCTAATGAGCGACGTTTTAGCCTTTTCCAAAGCCAGAATGGCGCTTTTAACAGGTCTTACTAATCCCCATGTGGTACGCACAGGCGAAATGCTGGACGTCATTGTAATAATATTTGTAAGGGGCAAGGTGCCCTCGGACGAAATTGTAGAACTGGCCAAAGAACGGGATATAGCCGTGCTTACCACCAATTTCACTCTCTACGAAGCCTGCGGCGAGCTTTATAAGCACGGCCTACCAGGCAGGATATGCGTTTGAGGTGCAATTATGGAAGAAATACTGCTGAACGAAAGCTTTGAAGTAAGCGCCGGCGATTTTCTCTCGGCAGGCGAAGCTTCAGGCAGAATAAAAAAAATACTAAAGCAGCTAGGCGTCCAAAGCGAAGTAATACGCCGGGCAGCTATCGTTTCCTATGAGGCCGAATTAAATCTGGTAATACACAGCCTGGGCGGCAGGCTGGAATTAGAGGTAACTCCTCAGTTCGTAACTATAAGCACAAAAGATATCGGCCCCGGAATAGAAGATATCTCCCTCGCTCTCAAGGAAGGCTGGTCCACCGCCCCCGACAGCGTACGCGAAATGGGCTTCGGAGCAGGCATGGGCCTGCCCAATATGAAGCGCAACTCAGATAATTTTGAGATAAACTCCAAAAAAGGAGAGGGCACATACATAAAAATGCAAATCGCTCTCGCCTGAATAAAAACAAAATGTGCCGGACGCGGTATCAAAAAACGGCTTGCGCCTATCCGCCCGTCCGAGAAATGGAAACTGTCATGCAGGAATATTTTCATTCTGTCACTCTCAACCGGGATAAATGCACAGGCTGCACAAACTGTATAAAGCGCTGCCCTACTGAAGCAATCAGAGTACGGGACGGCAAAGCGCGCATAATTAAAGAACGCTGCATAGACTGCGGGGAATGCATAAGAGTATGCCCCCATCATGCCAAAACAGCCGTAACCGACCCTTTAGAGATAAAAAACGCCTACCGCTACAGCATAGCTATGCCCGCCCCTACCCTTTACGGGCAGTTTAAAAACGCAACGGACATAAGCTATATTTTGGGCGCAATAAAAAAATTAGGCTTTGACGACGTATTTGAAACCAGCGTAGGAGCGGACATAGTAAGCGGATATACCCGCAGGATGATACAAAAGGAGCGGCGCCGCAGACCGTTAATATCCTCGGCATGTCCGGCTGTAGTACGCCTCATTCAGGTGCGCTTTCCGGCGTTTACTGATAATATAGTAAATCTCCGCCCGCCGGTGGAGGTGGCCGCCATGCTGGCCAGGCAGCGCTTTGTCAAACGCGCCGGATGCAGGCCAGAGGACGTAGGCGTATTCTTTATATCGCCCTGCCCTGCCAAAATGACAGCCAGCCGCAGCCCATTAGGAAACCTTTCCACACCTATAAGCGGAGTCATATCCATAATGGACGTTTACGGACGGCTTTCAGCCATGCTGCAAAAGCCCGAAGAAATAACCCCTATTTTGCCCAACGGGCTGGCCCGCGGCGTGGGCTGGGCGGTCAGCGGAGGTGAATGCGAGGAGGTAGGCCTGGACCACCATTTGGCGGTAGACGGTATTTTCAACGTCATAAAGGCGCTGGAAGAGATTGAAAACGGCAGGCTGAACGACCTGGATTTCTTTGAGGGCCTGGCCTGCAACGGCGGCTGCGTAGGAGGCGCGCTCACCTTTGAAAACAGTTATGTAGCTAAAATGCGTCTTAACGGTCTTGTGGAAAAAATGCTCAGGCGGGAGGACTTATTTACTAAAGAGCCGCCCGTGCTGGAAAACGAGCAGGATATATATTTCAGTCGGGAAATCCCGCCCAACACAGTTATGAAGCTGGACAGCGACATTAAAAACGCCATACTCAAAATGGAGCGTATAGAGCAAATTCAAAAGCAGCTTCCCGGTCTGGACTGCGGCTCGTGCGGCGCGCCAAGCTGCCGCTGCATGGCCGAGGATATTGTTCGCGGGTTTGCCGACGAAATGGACTGCATCTTCCGTCTTAAGGAAAAGGTGCGCTATCTTGCCCAGGGCATGGTGGAGCTGGCCGACAGCCTGGATAAAAAACAAAACGGAGAAAAATAAACTAAACAGCGAGGTATAAAATTATGACAGTAGCTCAGCTCGCGGCGCTTATAGACGCGCGCATACTGAACCAAGGAAATGCAGAACGGGAGGTCAGCGGAGGAATAGTATGCGACCTGCTGTCCTGGGTTATGGCAAACGGCGGCCAGGGCATGGCCTGGGTAACCGTCCAGACCCATCTTAACGTCCTGGCAGTAGCGGCGCTGCACGATTTATCCTGCGTCATACTACCCGAAGGAATTAAAATGGAGGGAGCTTCCCTGGAAAAAGCCAAAGAGGAAGGCATCAACATATTGAGCAGCTCCTTAAGCGCCTATGAAATATGCGGCCTTATGTACGCAAACGGCATAAAATGAGAATTTTCGCCGATACTCATATACATTCCTGCCTCTCCCCCTGCGCCAGCGATGAAATGACCCCTAATAACATAGTTAATATGGCTATGCTCAAAGGGCTTAATCTTATTGCGGTAACCGACCACAATACAGCGGGCAATCTGCGCGCAGTACTGAACGCGGCCGAGGGAACAGAGCTTTGCGTCATTCCCGGATTGGAATTGGAATCCAGCGAGGAAGTGCACATCCTCGCCTATTTTGACGCTCTGGAAAACGCCGAAGCGCTTGGCCGGGCTATTTATCCATATCTACCCGATACGCCAAATAATCCCCGTTTTTTCGGCGCGCAGATTCTTATGGACGGGGCCGACAATATTCTAAGCGAGGAGCCAAAGCTGCTGATTCAGCCTCTGGAATTATCCATAGACGAGCTGGTGCCGTTGATAAGAGAATTCGGCGGCGAAGCGGTCCCAGCGCATATAGACCGCCCCAGCCACGGACTTATTCCCCTGCTCGGCTTTATAAGCCCCTATTTAGGGATAAAAACTGCGGAAATTTCAGCCTCAGGAATCTCTTCCGGCTTTAAAGAGCATCCCTCTGAGCTTTTAACTCTCACCGCTTCAGACGCGCACAACCTGGGCGATATTTTTGAACCCATTCATCAAATAAAGCTGTCTCAAAACAGCCCGGCCGCATTTTTAGAGGCTGTAAAAAGGGGGCAATGGTCCAATTAGGAATTAACTGGTTTAAAAGGAAATAAAAATATAACGCAAAATGCGGTTTTTTTGGCGGTTTTCCTTAAAAAACATGTGCAATTTTACGTTTTATATGATATAATGCGCAATGGTGCTTGATGTTTTTGACAGAATAAATCTTTATATATATAAATCAGGAGGTAAATAAATGTCTTTGACTAGTGAAGAAAAGCAGCAGAAGCTGGACGAGCTGAATGAATTTATTGCCCAGCATAAGGACGATAAGGGCGCGCTTATGCCGGTGATGCAGAAGGCTCAGGAGCTTTTCGGCTATCTCTCTCTTGAAATCCAGAGCGTAATTGCCGAAGCGCTTAATGTTCCGGTAGCCGAAGTGTACGGGGTAGCGACTTTCTACGCCCAGTTTTCCCTGGAGCCCAAGGGCGCATATGTAATAGGCGTATGTACGGGCACCGCCTGCTATGTTAAGGGCGCGCAGGCAGTACTGGAAAAAGTGGAAAACGAACTGAATATCCCTACTGGCAAAACCACAAAGGATGGAAAATTCACCATTCAGGCCACCCGCTGTCTGGGCTGCTGCGGCCTTGCCCCCGTCATGACAATAAACGACGACGTTTACGGACGGCTCAAGCCTGAAGATATTCCCGGCATACTGGCTAAATATAAGGCCTAAACGCTTATGAATGAAATTTCCCTGCATATTCTCGACATATTGCAGAACAGCATACGCGCAGGCGCTTCGTTAATAATCGTCATCGTCCATTTTGACCAGGCCTCAGGGAGATTAAGCGTTTCCATAGAGGATAACGGCTGCGGTATGGATGAGGAATACGTTCTAAAAGTGACCGACCCCTTTGTTACCGAGCGTACCACCCGCCGGGTGGGCCTGGGTATTCCCCTGTTTAAGGCAGGCGCCGAGGGCTGCGGGGGCAGCTTTGAAATAAAGAGCCAAAAGGGCAAAGGCACGCTTATAAGCGCGGTCTTTATGACAGGCAATATAGACTGTCCTCCCCTGGGCAATATGACCGACACTATGGTATCTCAGGTAATAAGCCATCAGGATATAGATTTTATTTATAAATTTATAACGGACGCCGGCCAAATGAATTTTGACACCAGAGAAATTAAAGGCGCTCTCGAGGGAGTGCCTCTGGATACTCCAGAAATAATATCCTGGATGCGCCAGAGCATCAACGAGGAAATAAATCAAATAGGCGGAGGTAAAATTTTATGAAATCCTTAAAAGAGCTTGAAGAAATCAGGAAGAAAACCTTAAACAGCATAAGCATGCGCAAGGAAAACGACAATATCCGCGTCGTAGTAGGAATGGCTACCTGCGGCATAGCCGCCGGCGCGCGTCCCGTGCTTCTGGGCTTTATGGAAGAGATTGCAAAGCGCGGGCTGAACAACGTTTCAGTTTCTCAGACCGGCTGCATAGGAGTCTGCCGGCTGGAGCCAATAGTAGAGGTTTTTTGTCCGGGCAAGGAAAAAGTAACCTATGTTAAGGTTCAGCCCGACATGATAGCTAAAATAGTAAACGACCATCTCGTAAACGGCAATGTAGTGGATGAATACACCATAGGCTATTACGAGGCCAACAACAAGAATTAAGGAGGATAACAATGTATCGTTCACATGTGCTAGTTTGCGGCGGAACGGGCTGCACCTCCTCCAATTCGCTCAAAATTATAGAGCGGTTTGAGGAGCTTATAGAGAAAAACGGCCTGAGCGAGGAAATAAAGGTAGTGCGCACGGGCTGCTTCGGACTGTGCGAGAGAGGCCCTATTGTAATCGTATACCCCGAGGGCGCCTTTTACGCCCGCATTAAGCCCGAAGACGTAGACCTTATAGTATCCGAGCACCTTATTAAGGGCCGGATTGTCCAGGACCTTATTTATCACGAGGCTAAGGATGGACAGGTGCATCACACCTCGCTGGGCGATATCGAATTTTATAAAAAGCAGAAGCGTATAGCCCTGCGCAACTGCGGCGTTATTGACCCTGAGAAAATAGACGAATATATCGCCTTTGACGGCTATAAGGCGCTGGGCAAATGTCTTACCGAGCTGAGCCGGGAAGAGGTTATAGATATAATTAAGCGTTCAGGTCTGCGCGGCAGAGGCGGCGCGGGCTTCTCAACCGGCACCAAATGGGAATTTGCTTACAAATCCCAGGCTGATAAAAAATATGTCGCCTGCAACGGCGACGAGGGCGACCCCGGCGCCTTTATGGACCGCTCGGTATTGGAGGGCGACCCTCACGCCGTGCTGGAAGCCATGACCATAGCCGGTTATGCGATAGGCTCGGATCAGGGCTACATATATGTCCGCGCCGAATATCCCATAGCGGTTAAAAGACTTCAGATAGCTATAGACCAGGCCCGCGAATACGGGCTGCTGGGCAAAAATATCTTTGGCACCGATTTTAGCTTTGACATTGAGATACGTCTGGGCGCAGGCGCGTTTGTCTGCGGCGAAGAAACTGCATTGCTTACCAGCATAGAGGGCAAGCGCGGCGAGCCCCGTCCCCGTCCGCCCTTCCCAGCCGTTAAGGGTGTTTTTGGAAAGCCCACTCTGCTCAACAACGTTGAAACCTATGCCAACATCCCTCAAATTATCCTCAACGGCGCCGAATGGTTCGCCTCCATGGGTACTGAAAAGAGCAAGGGCACAAAGGTCTTTGCGCTGGGCGGCAAGATAATAAATACCGGACTGGTTGAAGTTCCCATGGGTACGACCGTGCGCGAAATAGTTTACGATATAGGCGGCGGCATACCGGGCGGCAAGCGCTTTAAAGCGGCTCAGACGGGCGGTCCTTCGGGCGGCTGCATTCCCGCGTCCCATCTGGATACCCCCATTGATTATGATTCCCTTATCGCCATAGGCTCCATGATGGGTTCGGGCGGCCTTATAGTTATGGACGAGGATAACTGCATGGTGGATATCGCTAAATTCTTCCTGGAATTTACCGTAGACGAATCCTGCGGAAAATGTACGCCTTGCCGTGTAGGTACCCGCCGCATGCTGGAAATACTCGAGCGTATAACCAACGGCGAGGGCCGGGACGGCGACATTGAAAAATTAGAGGAGCTGGCCTATAATATTAAATCCACAGCTCTCTGCGGACTGGGACAGACCGCTCCAAACCCTGTTTTGAGCACTCTGAGATATTTCAGAGACGAATACGAAGCGCATATATATGAAAAGCGCTGTCCCGCAGGCCACTGCAAAAAGCTGGCCAGAATACAGATTAATCCCGAGAAATGCAAAGGCTGCAGTCTGTGCGCCAAGGTATGTCCAGTAGGCGCTATTTCGGGCACTATAAAGCAGCCCTTCGTCATAGACCAGGATAAATGCATTAAGTGCGGAGCCTGCATGGAAAAATGCCGCTTCGGCGCTATTGAAAAGAAGTAACGGGAGGAAAAGGCAATGAATATGATAAATTTGACCATAGACGGCGTAAAGGTCAGCGTGCCCCAGGGCTCAACCGTCCTGGAGGCCGCTAAAAGCGCCGGAATATATATTCCCACCCTTTGCTATCTCAAGGATATCAACGAGATAGGCGCCTGCCGCATGTGCTTAGTGGAAATTAAGGGCGCGCGCGCCCTTGCCGCCAGCTGCGTCATGCCGGCAAGCGAAGGCATGGAAGTAAAAACCAATACCCCCAAGCTGCGCGAGGCGCGCAAAGTGAATCTGGAATTGCTCCTTTCCAACCATAACCGCGAATGCACCACCTGCGTGCGCTCGGAAAACTGCGAGCTTCAGACCCTCTGCAAGGAGCTGGGAGTTAAGGATTACCGTTTTGAGGGTTCCAAAAACGAACATGAAATAGACGAATTGAGCCCGGCGATAGTGCGCGACAATTCTAAATGCATACTGTGCCGCCGCTGCGTAGCCGTCTGCAACAACGTGCAGAAAATCGGCGCCATCGGAGTTTCAGGGCGCGGATTTAAAACTAAGGTCGGATGCGCCTTTGACCGCAAGCTTCCCCAATCTCCCTGCGTAGGCTGCGGCCAATGCATAACCGCATGTCCTGTAGGCGCTCTCAGGGAAAAAGAGAGCATAGATTATGTTTGGGACGCGCTGGCAGACCCGGATAAGCATGTAGTAGTGCAGGCTGCGCCGGCAGTACGCGCTTCTCTGGGCGAAGAATTCGGAATGCCGGTAGGAACCTGCGTAACAGGCAAGCTGGCCGCCGCTCTGCGCCGGCTGGGCTTTGACAGAGTATTTGACACCGACTGGGCGGCCGACCTTACCATAATGGAGGAGGGCACCGAGCTTATAGACCGTCTTAAAAACGGAGGAGTGCTCCCCATGATAACCTCCTGCAGTCCCGGCTGGATTAAATACTGCGAAACCTTCTATCCCGAATTTATACCCAACCTCTCCACCTGCAAATCTCCTCACGAGATGGGAGGAGCCATGATAAAAACCTATTACGCTCAGAAAAACGGCATAGACCCCAAGAATATCTATACCGTTTCGGTAATGCCCTGCACGGCTAAAAAGTTTGAGGCGGGACGCCCTGAGCTGGGACATGACAACATGCAGGACGTAGACGCCGTGCTGACAGTACGCGAGCTGGCCCGCATGATTAAAACCGCCGGAATTGATTTTGCCAATCTTGCCGATGAGGATTTCGACCCTTTAATGGGAGAATCCACCGGCGCAGGCGTTATATTCGGCGCAACGGGCGGCGTTATGGAAGCCGCGCTGCGCACGGTTTATGAAATAGTAACGGGCAAAACGCTTGAAAATGTTGAATTTGAAGCTGTTCGCGGCACCGAAGGAATAAAGGAAGCCACTATAGACCTTAACGGCACTCAGGTAAATGTAGCGGTTGCTCACGGCACCGGCAACGCATCAGAGCTGCTGGAAAAAATAAAGAGCGGCGAAAAGCAGTATCATTTCATAGAGGTTATGGGCTGCCCCGGCGGCTGCGTAACAGGCGGAGGCCAGCCTATCCTTACCGCACGCCAGCTTATGAATATCAATCCTAAGGAGCTGCGCGCCAAAGCCCTTTACGATGAGGACCGTTCCAAGCCCGTGCGCAAATCTCATGAGAATTCCGAAGTCCAGCAAATATACAGGGAATTCCTGGGCGAGCCCTGCGGTCATAAATCGCATGAGCTGCTGCATACCCATTATGTTAAGAGGGATAAATATCCCAAGCTTGAAGATTAACAGCGGTAAGCAAATTTATATAATAATCAAAAGCTTAGGCCTCTGCCGCAATGGCAGAGGCCTAAGCTTTTTCATAAGCGCTCTGTATATTTTTATAATAAACGCACAGACAGCCTGCTCCGGATACCATACGCCGCCATGCGGACGCGGCGGGCATTGATAACAAAAACGAATTTGTGTTATCCGCCCTCAGCAAGCAGCTAATTGCACGCCTTATAACGGAATATTCTTCGTTTTATGCGTTAGTCTCTGCCTGCGTCCTCACAAGTGCTCCTGAATCCTCCGCCATAAAAACTAATACGCTATTTTCGTTTTATGCCGCAGAACCAGAGTACGCCGCTTTATTACTTTTCTATAGCTTCTATGCAATATTCAGCGCCCGCATCCAGCTTAAGCTTAATTCTTCCCCATGCGCCCTCGCCGCAGATTTCAGTTTCACAGCTTTCCTCGCGTCCATTGACAAAGCAAGCTATTTGCGAGCCAGGCGCAAACGGACCGGCTCGGAAAAGCATTTCAACGCTCTTCTCTGCGCGCATGCAAACTCTCTGCCGCCCCCCGGCCGGAAATTGATATTTCAAATCTATTTTGGAGCTGCCGTCCGGAAGCGGAAGCGCTTCGGCAGTAAAATTCCAGCCCTTAGGCAGTCTTGGCAGCCATTTAAGCTCCCCTTTAACAGTAGAGCACAAGCCAATAGCCGTCATAAACGTGTGCATAACTTCAGCCTGGTGCGCTAAATTTCCCAAATCTCCCTGACGCCTGAAGATTTTTTTAGAAGGACTGTAGCTGGCGCACTCAGGAACTACATAAGGCTCAGGCAGCCTGGGCGAATAGCATATCTTGCAGAGATTTTCTATTAAGCGCGTATAATCGGACACCTTGTCAAGCAGCAGCGCAGTCTGCGTAAATATGCTGTGGTCATACCCTATTCCGCGCGGGCCCACAAAAGCATCCCCTATATAATCGTTCAAATCATCCTTATAGGTATCCAGGCTCAGCTTATACCAGTTTTCCGGAATATCATGCGCCGCGTCATAGCCGGCAAAATCCGAATATGTAGGCAGCGAGGAATCATGATAAAAGCCGCGGTTAAATAAATCCCATTTGCCTTCCTTGACAAAATAGCTCAAAATAGCCCTTTCCAATTTCCGGCTTAAGGCAAAATACTGTTCAGCAAGCTCGTCCAGGCCTGCGGTTAAAACCATTTCCGCATATCCCCTGACGCCCAGACAGCAGGCAATATTTCCATACATGGTTATTTTCATCCCAGCGCCAAAGGCAATATCCGATAAGCCCGCCTCCGTTTCGCCATAAAGCAGACCGTGCTCGCTGAAGGACAATTCAGGATTATCCAGGCACCACTGAATAAATTTAACCGGCTCGCATAATTCCTCCAGATGTTCCCTGACGTATTCAGCGCTGCTCCCCTCATTTTTCCATACATTATATATACCCAGCATGGCGAAGCCATGTCCGTCCACTTCAAAATTACCCAGATTCTGGAATTCTTCTCCAAATTTCTCCCGCGTATATTTAGTATACCAGCCGGCATATTGCAGCACCTTGGAATAATACATCGGATCATCACATACCGCCGTCCAATGGCCCGGAATGGGCTTGCCGCCGAGAGTAAGCTTTTCCCGCTTAAAATACATCATGCAGTTCTGGCTGTATTCCAGCGCCTTATCCGCCTTTTCTCTAAATCCCAGGCGGGAAAGAACAGTTATGCTGTGATGATTGCGTGTCCACATCTGTTCATAATAGCTGTTGGCCCCCTCCCTCCATGTCCCAAAGCCGTCATACCGCCAGCTTGGAGCCATATAGCTGCTCTCATGCACCTTGCCGTCCTCGCCTATTTTATGATATATTTTATCCATATTCTCATAAAAAACTCCCGTGGCAATATCGGCAAAGGCGTTTCCCATAAAGCGCACCCGCGGACCGCTGTAATCCTTGGGAAATTCAAAACGCGGCAGCAGAATATAATCCTGAGGGTCAAACGTAAACAGCGAATAGACAATTTCCGAGAGAGCTTCAGTTATTTTAGCGGGCAGCGGCTCCTGCGCGTCAATAGCATGCCCGGCAAAAAAATCATCCGCAATATTTTGAGTAAGCGCAAAATGAGTATAAACCGGCCTTCCTTTTTTATCCGGATTGGGCATCACATCTATTTTCTTAACCGTTCCGCCGCTAAGGCGCACGCATAGAATATAAGGGCTTTGAGCCTCCATGCCTCCCTTAAGACAAAGGGTGCTTTCAAGCAGTCCGCGCAGTCTGGGGGAACTGTCCCTGCCCAGAAACGGAGCCTGCCCGTCGCTGAAATGCTTGGCAAACCAGAGGGTATAGCCAAAAATCAAAGGCACCTCCGCGCTCTGGCCGTTTAAATAAGTTATAACCAGCTTGCCGGCGCAGTCTCCCGGATAATACGTATCCTCATCCTTATTTGAACCCCAGTCAGGACACCCCTTGTCAGGCGAATAAATCCCGCCCAGCAGATAAAGATACTTGCCATCCCGGGGCGAAAAGCGTTCTAATTCCTCCCAGCTTAATTCCTGTGTTATTTTGCCCATATGATACTTCCTTTCGCTCGTGTATACGTTAAAATTCTGCAAAACCGGCGTTAGCGTACAAAGGATAGCTGCGCTTCAGCTTTTATCCATTTGCCATGTCCGCGTCTTTCTTACGCAACGCGCTCTCAATGAGCCATTTTCGTCTGCCTGCAAAGCAGACAATGGCCAAAATCAAGGTTCGCAAAATCAAAAAAAGATTGAATTTGCGCCCAGTAAAGCGCGCTTGAACAGCATAAGGCCGGACGTATACGAAAACATAGCGGCGCGGCGTACACGAACAAGGGCAGCGCGGAACGCAAATTAAGCTTTTACCCGCATTATACCTTTATTCCCTGCACACTAACATTCTTGTATTTTACTTTATTTTACCCGACAAAGCAATAGCAATCGCATTATAAAGTAGATATTTTAAAAATAAAAGGACGCATAGCGCCCTGAAAAATCAATTTATCCATCCGCGTGGAATAGACGCCGGTTAAAAAAGCCTGTCCCTGAACAGATAGAGCTTAAGCAGCGCGGCCTGGGTTTTAGCATCCTTAATACTGTTCTCCAATACCATATTAACGGCGTCCTCTAATTTAATTCGTTTTACATCAAGAAACTCGTCCTCGTCTAACGCCTGTTTGCCAAAACTCAGACCCAACGCCGCGTAAATATGAATTATTTCAGCGCAATAGCCTGGAGAAGGATATAGCTGACCTAAAGATATAAATTTTTCCGCCCGAGCGCCCGTCTCCTCGGACAGTTCTCTTCTGCCGCATATCTCAGGTTCTTCTCCCTTTTCCAGCTTTCCCGCAGGCAGCTCCAGCAGAGCTTTTCTATATGGATACCTGAACTGCTCCACCATAAGCACCTCTCCCTGGCCGGTCAAAGCCGCAACGCATACGCCGCCCGGATGCTCCACTACCTCCCTAAGCGCTTCCCGTCCGTTAGCCAAAGCAACTGTATCACGGCGCAGATTTATTATTTTACCCCTATAAAGATAATCCTGGGACAGCGTTTTTTCCTCAAATTTCATTTAACCGCCTCCGAAAAATAAAAATTTATAATTACTGAATAATACCCGCGATTTTGAAAACACTATAACCAGAATAAGGGTTTTTGTCAACGGGATGTATAAAAAATATTATAATTTTTAAACGCTCGGTGTATGAAGCCCCCATATATTGGCCAAAATAGCGTTGGAGGTGTTTATAATGAATCTTGGACCAATAAAGGACAAATCCGAAAGAGAAAAGAAATCCATAAGCAAGCTTTTGGGTAAGCAGGGCTTGTACGCAGTTGTATTCGTTTGCGTAGCGGCAATCGGAATTACCTGCGCAGTAGCGCTTACCGGGGATAAACAGCCCAGCAGCGAGGTGGAACAGCCTAAAAATACGGCCGCAGTCCAGCAAACCGCTAAAGCGACCGTCAAGCCCACCGTTCCGTCTACTGCACGGCCTACCGCTCCCCAGTCCACGCAGACGGAAAAGCCTGCCAGCGGAAACGGCGATGTAGAAATCTCCATGCACAATCCCGTAAATTCCTCTAAGCTGGCTAAGGGACACGCTGTTGAATCGCTGGTATATTCAGAAACACTCAACATGTGGAGCACGCATGCTGGAGTTGACATTATCTGCGACGAGGGAGATGAAGTATTCTCCGTTCTGGACGGCACGGTAGTAAGCGCCGAAAGCGACCCATTAATGGGCAATAAGGTAGTTATCTCCCATGCCGGCGGGCTTAAGACGGTTTACGCTTCCTTAGGCAGCATCACCGAAAACCTTAAAGCCGGCGATAAGGTGCAGCGCGGACAGGTAATAGGCAAGGCGGGCAACAGCGCAATCAACGAAAGCGCCGAAGGCAATCACCTGCACTTTGAAGTCGTCCAGACTGAAACCAAGGACGGACAAGAAGTAGAAAAAGCACTTAATCCCGAAGACTATCTCAGCGGACTGAGCAAATAAAACTTAAAAAGCCTTAATGAAAAGCCCATGAGCCTGCTGCGTACCGCTCATGGGCTTTTCCCAAGCCATAATAATTATGCTTATCCTCTCTCCCCCTCCTGATTAAGCAACAGCTATAACCGCAGACCTTTATGGTTTTTAAAGCATATCCGAACTTATTTTTTCTGCCCTTCAGGGGCTGGTTTGACAAATTCAGCTTTCCCATGATATTATTAAAATAAGTTTTTATTTATTGGAGGACCTATTTTTCAGATATATTGAATATTTCAATACCGAAGAAAATAAATTACTTTATGCTGCGGCCTGTCTCAAGCAATCCAGCAGCACTCGCCGCCGTAAGCAAAAACGCTTATAATGCGAGGCGCGCCGGATAATTCCAGCTTGTACTTTTCAGCCGGCCAAAAACTAATTAATAACAGGAGGACGGCCATGGCGCTTCTTTTAATTTCCTTAATAATAGTTATATGCATAGCCGCCGGAAAGCTTTCTTATAAGCTGGGTCTGCCCTCTCTTTTAATGTTTATACTTTTAGGAATGCTGTTCGGCTCGGACGGCATTTTTAAAATTCCATTCGACAATTATACCTTTGCCGAGCAAATATGCTCATATGCGCTTATAATAATAATGTTTTACGGCGGCTTCGGCACTAACTGGAAGCATGCCCGCCCCGTTGCAGGAAAGGCCATAGCACTTTCCACTCTTGGAGTAGCGGCCACAGCCCTGCTGACCGGCCTTTTCTGCCGTCTGGCCTTAGGCTTTGAATGGCTGGAAAGCTTTCTTATCGGCTCTGTTATAAGCTCTACCGACGCCGCTTCGGTATTTGCAATTCTGCGCCAAAAAAAGCTCAATCTAAAATACAACACCGCGTCTCTGCTGGAAGTAGAAAGCGGAAGCAACGATCCTTTCGCCTATATGCTGACTATCACCTGCCTTACCCTTATGTCGGGCAGCTCCAGCGCAGGCTCGGTCGCTTATATGCTTTTCGCTCAGCTGGTTTACGGCGCTGTTATAGGCGCGGTTCTGGCCCTGGCGGCTGTATGGCTGCTTAAGCGCATAAATTTTTATATAGGAGGCATGGACACCCTTTTTGTACTGGCCATAGCCCTGCTGGCCTACGCCGTCTGTTCAATAACCGGAGGAAACGGATATCTTGCCGTATATATCGCCGGCATCATCCTTGGCAACAGCAAAATCAAAAATAAGGCTCCCCTAGTGCATTTTTTTGACGGCGTTACCAATCTAGCGCAGATAGTAGTTTTTTTCCTGCTCGGCCTGCTCGCCTTTCCCTCGCAGTTGCCTGAAATAATTCTGCCTTCTCTGGCCATTGCGCTGTTTTTAACCTTTATCGCAAGGCCCGCCGCAGTATTTGCTCTGCTCTCGCCCGCTAAATGCCCTATAAACCAGCAGCTGCTTATCTCCTTTGCGGGACTTCGCGGCGCATCCTCCATAGTATTCGCCATCATGGCTACTGTAAACAGTCCATATGCCGAACGAGACCTGTTTCATATCGTTTTTTTCGCTTGCCTGCTTTCGGTAGGCTTACAGGGCGCGCTTCTGCCTCTTGCCGCCAAACGGCTGAAAATGGTTGAATCCAGCGGCAGCGTGCTGCGCACCTTTAACGACTACCAGGAGGACGAGGAGCTGCAGCTTATAAAAACTAAAATCACAAAAAATCATTCCTGGGCAGGAAAAACAATAGCCGAGCTTAAACTGGCATTAGATATACTTGTAGTAATGATAAAGCGCGGCAATAAAACTATCCTGCCTAACGGCCGCACCCGTATCAAGGCGGGCGATATACTGGTTTTAAGCGGCGAAAAATACAAGGATGATTCTGCTGCCGAACTAAATGAAATAGAAATAAACTCACGGCACAAATGGGCCAATAAACATATTCGGGAAATTACTCTGCCCGCCGACACTCTCATAATAGCGGTAAAAAAGAAAAACGGCCGCACCGTCATTCCGCGCGGAGGGGTTATATTGGAGCCTGGAGACAGCGCCGTGATTTGGAAATGCGAGACTCTTTCCGAAACCCTCCCAGATAACAGCCGCAAAACTCCCCCGTCTAAGATTGATGCAGACCAGGCGTCCCCGCCTCGAGCTAACCCTGAATAAAGCTGTCGGCTAATACCGAATAAAAAAGCTTTAAGCGCGCTATATAGCGGCGCCGGCAGGCAAACGGCTATTTTCTCTCCTCAGCCGCCTTATTCACGCAGCTAATCGCATTCAGGCTTCTCGGATAGCCTATATAAGGCAGAATTTGAGAAACCACTCTTATAAGATAATCTCTGTCCGTACCCAAATTCATATTGCCGGCCGCATGAGCAGTAAGCTGCGGCTCGCAGCCGCCCTGCGCCGCCAAAAAGCAAAAGGTAATAAGCTCTCTCTGCGCAAGAGTCAGCCCGCGCCGGGTATAATAGTCTCCAAAGCAGTTGGCCGCAAGCCAATAATTAATATGCCCATTTTTCCATGCCTCTTTCATATGGCTGCCAAAAATCTCCGCCTGAACTCCGAAGCCCTTTTCCAAACGATTCTGCGGATTGGCTGTGCCCTGAATTGGCTGGCTGACAGGCAGGCCCTGCGCCGATAAATATTCGTTTACCGCGTCCAAAAAGGGCAATGTCCTGCCTAAGCCTAAATAAGCCGCCGATTGATAAACAAGCTCTTTAATCATAACAGGCGTCAGCCCGCTCTGAAGCGCCTCAGGCAGTACTTTCCTAAACGTCTTCAGCCCCTGGCAGCCCATAAGCGCGGCCATAATAACAAGCAGCCTGATATCCTCCGCCAGCTCCTGGCCCTTTTGGTTAACCGCCTCGTCCAACGCAAAACGTTCTATAATTTCAGCAAATTCCGGGTCTGTTTTATGATAATCCATTTTCAAGCCGCCTTTCAAAAATATATTTAATTGCCGCCGGTATACAATAAACTTTTTGGCAAAACACAGAAAACATATTCTAATAGCTTAAATTATTACTCTATTCAAGGCTATCATAAATTGTATTGTCTACCTCTTCCAGCCATTGATTCGAGGTATCCTCCCCCGGCACCTCTACCGCTATATGAGCAAACCAGCTGTCCTTTTTCGCGCCATGCCAATGCTTGACGTTAGCCGGAATAGTTATGCACATTCCCGGCTCCAAACTCACAGCAGGTCGGCCCGCCTCCTGATACCAGCCGCTGCCGGCCGTGCATATAAGCAGCTGCCCGCCTCCTCTACTCGCTCGGTGTATATGCCAATTATTGCGGCAGCCCGGCTCAAAAGTCACATTAGCTAAAAATACTGCGCATTCTCCGGGTACGGTAAGCGGATTAAGATACGACCGTCCAGTAAAATACTGTGCAAAAGCTGAATTTTCCCTGCCCAGCCCAAATATATTCTGCATCTCAAACTGTGCACCGTCATTAATTTTCATATCCATTCTGCTCCTTCCAAAAGCATTCATTTAACTTAAGCGGTTTAAGCCGAATAAGCGCGCCGCCGCGTTCCTGCTTGAACCTGATGCAGCAGCCTGAAATGCCCTGCTCATTCATTAAAAGCAATGCCGATAATTTATAATTTATTCCTCAGCCTCTATTGTAATAACGCCTGAAATATCTGCAATCCATTCTCTGCCCGAAACCGCATGCCCCAATTCAAATAAAGAGGAATTGCGATTAAACTCCCCATAAAACATAACTACATCTCCCCATGGAGCGTAATAAGCCAAAACCCCCTCTCCGCCCTCAGCCAGCGGAGTTTGAGCGGTGTTTAATTCCTCAGGCGGATAAAATATTTTCTCGTTATTGCTGAAATTCTCCGCCTCCAGAGTAAGAGGAAGCTGCGCCCAAAGCGACTCCGCCGCACGGCTGCCGTTTAATTCATAAATTACCGTATGCCCGCCAAAGCGCACCCTTATACGCTTGGCCTGAGCAGTTTCCTGCATCCCCGCCTCGGCTGATACTGCAGACGTATCTTCGTTAGCTGTTTCAGTCGTCTCTGAAACGGCTGAAGCAACCGCCGCAGGAGACATATGCTTTTCACCCGCGCCCTGCGTCTGCGGCAAAACGGTTTCCCTCGATTGAACGCCGCACGCTGAAACAAACGCAACAGCAAGGCACATGCATATAATTTCCGCCGTTTTACGGCGCAGCCCTTTTCCGCGCTTTAAAGCCGGATATGCCAGCGAAGAATCAAACATATTTCCCTCTCCCTTAAAAGCATATACTGCAATAAATTTAAATACAGATTAATTATATTTTTCCATAAACGATATATCAGTTTATAAGAAACTGCTCGTTCTGAATGCGTCTTTCTCTCAATAAATGCTGTTCCCTTGCAGCGCATTATACTTTGATTTTATTGCCTATTTTATTATAAAAGATTTTAAAAGCATGTCCAATACTTATAGCAAATACTTATCTATAATATTTATTTATACTATTTTAATTGTATCTAATCTGCATATTGAATTACCAGCCGGTTAGGCAAACAAATAATAGGAGCCTGTTCCAGCCATCCAGTCTTTACGCAGGTATTATCCGGACAGTCGGCTGCGGCTATGCGAATTCTGTGTCCTTTAATTTCAATTATATTTATTCTGCCGTTATATTCCACCTGAATAGTCCTATCCTCCTCTCGCGCAAGATCCAGTCTATATAATTCGCGCCCATCCTGTATAATTGCAACAATGCTGCTTTCAGGGCTCTTAATGAACAACAGGCAGCATAACGCTATTGCAATAACCGCCGCGCCTAATATCAGCCCGGTTCTCAAGCTCCGTTTCATCCTAACCCTTCCCCTCCCCTGTACCCAAAAACTAATGAAAAATCCAACATGCTATATCCGGCATTAAGCTCCTACTGCGTTTTAAAAGAATAGCGTTCTCTTTAACTTTACACTTATCTACCCTCAGTTTACAAGGAACTACACGCCTCAAAACGGGATAATTCCTTCATTTTCTGCGTTATCCTCAATCAGCGCACTCATAAATAACGCTTTCCTGGTCCGCTTTGAAAATGAAGAAATTCTTTTTTTGCGGCCGCAGAGTCAGAAGACATAAAATTTGCGCCGGGTAAAACGCGTTTGAACGGGAAATGCACCGGGCTACTTGGAATCAAAACAACGCCGCAGAACGCAGATTTTATGCCTTCTGACCGTCTTTCTTGTAAACTGAGGGTATGAAATATTAAAAAAACATCGAAAACATAAAGTTTCGATGTTCTTTCATGGTCTGGGTGAGAGGATTCGAACCTCCGGCCTCTTGAACCCCATTCAAGCACGCTACCAAACTGCGCCACACCCAGATAAACAAACTTAACTTAGCTGACTTATGTATTTTAGCGCAACAATGAATAATTGTCAATAAGAAAAATATATCCCGTAACATAAAAAGCATCGACCCTTAAAATTACCGAAAAAAGGATTAGAAATTAAGGGTAAATTTTTTACATGGTTTTTTACTGCATAAATAGCTCTTATTGTAAAATCGTCCTGTTTTTTATTGTTGCCGTAAAATAAGAACGCGAGTTAAAAAGCCGCAGCAACGGCCATTTTCACCTGTAGTAATATAATTTTATAATTCTATATTATTTCAATATTTAACATTTTTACTTTATGTAAATTTCAGGGCTAAATATAAAATATTACTCCATTATATTGAATCATAAAGATTTATATGATATAATAGAATAAATTGGAGAAATTTTGAAGTTCTTAATCTCCAGCGTTTTAATAAAAGCCATTAGCTGCTGCACACAAATGCAGATAAAAATTAAAAAAGCCCGTTTGCACGAGCCTCTTAATCACACAATGTGAGGTTGGATAATACCAACGATTTTGGCTAAGCCGTATTTGAACGCGTTGTGTTGTTTTAGATGGTAGCCTAAAACCTGTATATAGTATAACGCAAAATAAAAATTTGTCAATAGCTAATTTTAAAAAATATATGTAAAGCCTATCTTAAGGCAGCGGGAGGAAAATTATGCAGGAAGAATACTTTATTGGCTTAGACGTAGGAACCAATTCGGTAGGCTGGGCGGTTACAGACACTCAATACAACCTATTAAAATGCAATGGTAAGTCGCTTTGGGGCGCGCGTCTTTTTGACCCGGCTCAAAGCGCCGCAGACAGGCGCTCCTTCCGTACAGCCCGCCGGCGCCAGGAGCGCTCACAGCAGCGGCTGCAATGGCTGGAGGAGGTGTTCTCGCCGGAAATTTCAAAAATAGACCCGGCCTTTTTCCAGCGGCTGAAGCTGAGCAAATATGATTCCAACGATAAAGCCCGGCTTAACGGCGGCCGGCCTGTTGGTAAGCACATAATTTTTTCCGGCCCGGATTATACCGACCGGGACTTTTATAAAACATACCCCACAATTTATCACCTGCGCTATGCTCTTATGACTGAAGAGCGCGCCTTTGACGCCCGCCTGGTATTTTTGGCGCTGCATCATATATTCAAGCACCGGGGCCACTTTCTGTTTGACGGCCTGAATATATCGCAGAACAGCGCCGGGCAGGTTGAAAGCGCCTCCTCGGAAACGGACGACTTTAACCAGAACTTCACCGGCCCCGGTGCGCTTAAGGAGAGTCTAGCGCGTCTTAATGCATGGCTGGAAAATTACGCTTTTTCAGCCTCCCAATCGCAGAATGCAGACGACTGCAAGTCCGTCGCGCACCGCCTGTTTGACATAGAGGCTTGCAACACGGCGGCAGTTTTATCTGATATTTTAACGGATAAAGCCTTAAGGATAAATCAAAAGCATGAAGCTTTACTGAAAAAATTAGATATTCCTAAAAATGCAAAGCAGCTGAACAGTATCCTCAAGCTTGCGGCGGGCGGCACAGTAAAACTAAAGGATTTATACGGAGAAGAAATTGAGGACGAAAAAACAAGCGTATGCCTTAAAGATGATTGGGAACAGCTTGAGCCTAAGCTCAAGGAAACGCCGGAGGAAAAAATCCAACTAATTATATGCGTAAAGCAAATATACGACTGGACGCTGCTTGCCGGGATATTAGGCGGTGAAACTTCTATTTCCGCAGCAAAAATAAGGCTGTATGAAAAGCACCGAAGCGACCTGAAGCAATTAAAGCGCATAATACGCCAAACGGGCGGCTGCGAGCTTTATAACGAGGTTTTCCGAAAAAATAATGATACGCTCAATAATTACCCCGCTTATTCAGGTCATGGTGCGAGCAAACATCAATGCAGCTATGACGAGTTTAAAAGCTATTTAAAAAAAGCGCTGTCTCAATTGTCTCAAACAGAAGAAATCAGCCTAATAAACGCTCAGCTGGATAATGGAGAATTTCTGCCCAAGCAGGTTACAAAGGATAATGGAGTAATCCCCCACCAGCTGCACGAGATGGAGCTTAGGCGCATTCTGGAAAAAGCGGCGGCCTATCTGCCCTTTTTAAATGAAACCCATTCAAGCGGCCTTACTCGCTCGCAGGAGATAATCCGCATGTTCCTTTTCCGCATACCCTACTATGTAGGGCCGTTAAACGAGAATTCTCCCTACAGCTGGATAACCAGAACAAGCCAGGGCAGAATATACCCATGGAATTTTGAGGAGAAGGTCAACCTGGAAAAGTGCGCCGAAAGCTTTATAACTCGAATGACCGCAAAATGCAGCTATACCCGCCAGGACGTCCTGCCTAAAAATTCGCTGCTTTACAGCCGGTTCGCCGCCCTGAACCAATTGAATAATTTAAGAATTAACGGTCAGAAGCCGCCTGTGGAAATAAAGCAGAAAATATTCAACGAACACCTGGTACTGGGCAAGGGCCGCAATATTAAAAGCTATCTGCTCTCCGAAGGACTAATTGAACAAGATTGGATTCTAAGCGGGATAGACGGCGATATCCGCTCTGAATTGGCGTCAACGCGCGCATTTAAATGGCTGCTCGAGCGACCTGGCGGAAAAGCGGCGGCCGAGGACCTTATAAAACGCATTACCCTCTTTAAAGAGGATAAAAAGCTGCTGGAAGGATATATCGCCCGAACCTACTCCGGCCTGCTTAATAAGGACGAGCGGCAAAAGGTTATGAATATGAAATTTGACGGCTGGGGACGGCTCTCAAAGGAATTTCTTACGCAGATTTATCATATTGACAAAACTACAGGCGAATGCATGAATATTTTAGACGCGCTCTGGAAAACCAACGATAATCTCATGGAGCTTTTAAGCCGCCGCTATACCTTCAGTTCAGCGCTTGAAGAATATATTAAAGCGAACAGCGACAAAATAAGCTATACGCTTCAGGACTATCTGGACCAAAGCTACGCGCCTCCCGCAATCAGGCGGGCCGTCCGGCAGGCAATAGCTATAGCGGGCGAAATAGGGCAAATATTAAAGCGCCCTCCCAAACGCATATTTATTGAAACTACACGTGGAGAAGGAGATAAAAGCCCCGCCTCCTCGCGTAAAGAGCGTTTACTTGATTTGTACAAAAAATGCGGCGAGGAAGCAAACCCGCTGTTCCAGAGCCTTTCCGGCCGAACAGACGCCGAGCTGCGCCGGGATAAATTATATCTTTATTATACACAGCTGGGCAAATGCATGTACAGCGGCGAAAGCATAGAAATTACTGAGCTGGAAACTAATTATGATATAGACCATATCTATCCTCAAAGCGTCACCAAGGACGACAGCCTGGATAACAGGGTGCTGGTAAAACGCACGCTCAACGCTAAAAAGGGAGATAGCTATCCCCTGTCGGATGAAGTGCGAGGTAAAATGCGGGAATACTGGGCTATGCTTAACGATAAAAAGCTGATTTCAGACAAAAAATACGCCCGGCTCACGCGGCGCACCCCTCTTACCGACGAAGAGCTGGCCGGGTTTATAAGCAGACAGCTTGTTGAAACCAGTCAGTCCGCAAAGCTTATAGCCGAGCTGCTCCAGCAGCGCTTTAGCAGCGGCGCGACTCAAATAGTATACGTTAAGGCCGGCAGCGTTTCCTCCTTCAGGCAGGATATCGTCAACCAAAAGGCGCTGTTAAAGGAATATGCGAGAAAGCACGGCTTCAAACATCTGCAATTTTTTGTCGATGACGGCTATTCCGGGACGAACTTCGACCGTCCGTCTTTCCGGGAAATGGAACAGCTGATTGAAAGCGGCAAGGCAGGAACGGTTATCGTCAAAGATATGTCCCGGCTTGGCAGGAACTATTTGCAGGTTGGGATGTATACGGACATTGTTTTCCCCGAAAATGATGTGCGGTTTATCGCTGTCAACGACAATGTAGATTCCGCCGTACAAACGGAATTTGACATGACGCCGATCCGCAACTTCTGCAATGAACTCTATGCCAGAGATACCGCCAAGAAAATCAAATCTACCTTCCGAATGAAGGGCGAAAGCGGAAATCACCTGACTACCAATCCGCCATTTGGATTTATCAAAGACACCGAAGATAGGGACAAATGGCTGATTGACGAAGAAGCGGCGCAAACCGTGCGGTATATCTTCAAGCTGTGCTATGACGGGCTTAGGCCTACGCAGATTGCTAAGAAGCTGAAAGCGGAAAAAGTGCTGACTCCAACGGCGTACAAGGCACAGAAGGATGAAAAACTGCTTCCTGCCGAGCCGTACAAATGGGCGCAGAAAACCGTTGCGGGGATTTTAGAGAAGCTGGAATATATCGGGCATACCGAAAACTTCAAGACGGCCTCTAAGAATTACCGCAGCAAAAAGCGTGTGTGGAATGACAAGGAAAACCGCCGGATATTTGAGGATACCCACTCTGCCATTGTTGACAGGCATATTTTTGAGACGGTACAGGAAATCCGCAGCACAAACGCCGCCCTACCGCAACGGGAAAAATCAGTATCTTTTCAGGCAAGGTGTTCTGTGCGGACTGCGGGGCCAAGCTTTATTTTCAGACTTCCCATTCCCATAAGGAAAGTCAGGAATGCTTTGTATGCGCCAGCTACCGCAGCAATACGGGAACCTGCACGGGGCATTATATCCGGGCAGTTATCTTAAATCGGCTTGTGTTCCGGCATATTCAGGGCGTGCTGTCCTATATCCAGCAGTTTGAAGCGTCCTTTGTCAAAAAGGAAATGGAAAAAGCCAATGCAGAACGAAAATTATCCGTTGAAAAGGCAAAGGCAGATATTGTAACGCTCAAACGCCGGGATGAGGATTTGGATACGCTGTTCAAGCGAATCTATGAGGATATGGTGTCGGGCAGGCTGTCGGCGGAGCGGTTTGACAAGCTTTCTTCCGAGTATGAAACAGAGCAGAAGGACGTCAAAATGGCCATCCTTGATTTGCAGGAGCTGATTGACAGCGGCGAGCAGGAACAGCACGACCTTCAGCAGCTTCTGAAGAATATTCGTAAATATACTGAACCCCAAGAACTCACGGCGAAAATCCTGAACGATTTGGTTGACAAAATCGTGGTGCACGCTCCGGACAAGAGCAGCGGCCACAGAAAGCAGAAGATTGAGATTTACTACAAGGCTGCGGGTATTATCAATATTGCCGATGAAGATTGGGTTGCCCTCGACGGCAGACTCGGTATGCAAAACCGAAAGAAAAAACAGCCTAAAAACGCAAAGCGACGGCACAGCCTTTCGGCTATACCGCCGCTCTACATAAATACTTCGTTACCGCAACTCGGCTAATTACTTTCGCCTTTGTTTTTTATTAGCTTGAGAGCTTTTGGATTAGCTGCCAGGCGATATTAAGCGCTTATTCTTATTGCCAGGGCTGTCATATCGTCCTTAGCCTGCCCTGAATAAGCTTCAAGCGCTTTTTCAATAAGTCCCTTGGCCAGATTTTCTGAATCCAGCTCTTCATTATCCTCCAAATAGCTCTTTATCCCGTCCTGAGCGCCGGACAAAGCGTCGTATACGCCGTCGCTGACCAATATTATAACGTCTCCGCTTCTTATAAGCTTCTTTATTATGCCCGGATGCACGCTGTCCACTATCCCGGCAGGCAAAGAAGCGCATTCATAGCTTATTGCCTTCCCCTCCCGCAAAATATATCCTGGACATGCACCTATCTTCCCCCATTCCATCACCCCGTCGTTAAGATCCAGCACGCAGGCGTCAAGAGTTGAATAGCTTTCCTTCTGACTGCCCAAATACAACAGCTGATTAATAAGCGAATAAGAGGACGCAGAATCCATTCCGCCCTCCAGCAGAGTTTCGGCCAGAGAAACCGCCCGTTCGCTCTCCGCTAAAGCGCCTGAACCGCTGCCCATGCCATCGCTTATAGCGGCAAGATATTTTCCGCCCTTTATCGGCTTGAGCGCAAAGGTGTCCCCGCATACTCGCTCTCCCTCCTTTTTCTGCCGAGCCGCATAGCCCGAAACGCGCAGCCGGGGCAGCGGTATAAAGCTGCATACGCATTTTTCGCCCACAGCGTTGCATTTCCTGTAATCGCAGATAAACTGTACGCCCGTGAGCCTTTTTAATTCGGATAATATTGCCGAAGAGCATTCCCTGCCCGACCGGCATGCCGGACGCACCACTTTAATCTCAGTCTGAGCGCCGCTTTTACGGCATATAACCTCTCTGGTTTCTATTCCGCGCTCTTTAAGCGCGCTTGCCAATTCGCCCTCCAGCTTTTCGTCATATTCAGCCTCGGTAAGATTTTCCGCAGTCAAAGCGTCCAGCATGCGCGATATGCTCTCGCATTCAAGCGCTATAGTGCTCTCCTTCTTTTCCGTCTCCTCCCCTAAAAGCAGTTCATTATGGGTATTCATGCTTATAAGCACTTGTACCCAATAATGGCACCGGCCCTTAAGAGGCACCGGCACATCGCAGGGAGAAACCGTTCCAACGACATATACCAGCGCCGCCAGCTGCTTAAAGTCTCCATATGTATCGGCATATCTGCTTCTCCAGCAGTAATCGTATTTATCGCACTGCGAGCAAACCTCGCTGGCCGCTATGCCGCAAAGCGCCGCCTTGCGCGCGGCAGCGTCCGTCTGGGAGCTTTTAAAAATCCTGCCTACATCAGCCAGAACGCCGCTTATCTCGCTTAATTTCTGCGCATTCTCCTCCTTTAAGCGCACCGCTAAATTAATCCCGGTCCGAGAGGAGGCAAACAGCGCGCAAAGCTTTATGTAAATGTTTTCAGGCATTAAAATAACCGGCAGGGCCCCTATAATAAGAGCCTGAACTGACAATATCGGCATTATATCCCGTCTAAGCATAAGAGTAAATATAATATCGGCCATAAGCATGCCCAGCGGCGGCCCTGCGCGGCGCATATCCTTAAGCAGGCCCGCAAGCATGCCGCCCGAAGCAAAAACAAGCGCTAATTCATAGGAACCCGTCTTAAAGGCCGCCAAGAAAGCAAGCAGGCTGCCAGCAGCCGCACCGCCGCCTGCGCCCAGCAGCACTCCAGATAAAACTATATAGGCGCAGCCCAAAACAGCAACAGGCGAAAGCCCTATAATTTCAAAATGCGGAAGAGCAAGTATTGCCAGACAGATACCTATATTCAGGCTCACCAGCTCTCTGGGAGACAGCCTCTCCTTTTTGCGCACGCCCGTTTTTAACAGGCCGACGCAGGTTTGAGCCAGCGGTATCAATCCGCAGGCGGCGGCAGCGTTCAGAGCCAAAAGTATATAATCATACTGTACGGCAGGAGCTATAACTGCGGTCAGCCCGTATGCAGTCAATACCGCCCCGCATTTATATATGTATTTTTTTCGGCCCAGATAAGTTAAAAGCAATAAAAGCAAAGCCGTTATAATAACCGGCAAGCAGTTCAGGGCAACCGCCGCCCAATCAAAGCCCGCCAATACCGCGCCTAAAAGCGCTCCTGCAAACGCGCATGCAAAATATTTTCTATTATCTATTACTGCGCAAAGCAGCACCGGACCTAAAGGCCTGAGCTGTTCAACAAGCGCGCACCAGCTCAACAGCGCGCAGACCACGCCCAAAATAACATATCTTATCCATTGCACCTTAAGCCTGCCGGGCTTGTCCGTTATAACCATATTTATTATCCTCCCTTATTAAGGACTCTGCTTAAATATTAGGAGACTTATTGCGCGAATATTGTTGTTCATTGTAAAGGTCTTGTCTGCAATCGTGTGCTTTATTAATCGCTTTACTGCTATAATCCCTTCAATTAATGCATTTTGCCTCAATAAAAGCCAAGATATATAACGGAGTTTTGGCAGATTTTAAAGAAAATTCTTTAATGATAATTTTATATGCTCAGGCATATCCTCTAAATGTCTCTTTAAAAGCTCCAGTTCCAGATAATATCCTTTCATCTCCCCCTGCTCAAGATGCTTTTTCATTGTCATGACATGCTCGCTTATCTCGTCCGCTTCGCTGTGTTTCATGACCATCAGCCAGCCCGCCTCATGCTTTTCCCAAAGCTTCTCAAATTCACGGACAGATTCCATATTATTATTCTGCTGCATTTTTTCTACCGAAGCTGATAATTCCTCAAGCGAATTTTGAATATAAATATCCAGAGCTAGGCAGGCGCCTATCATGAATACAAAAATAACTGCAATCGCCAATATGTTCTTCATTCCTTCTCCCTCCTAATCCTTAATCTTAATTACGCAGACTCGTTCTTTAGGCGCTCGCCCCTGTAAAAAAAGCTGCTGCTTAGGAATATACTGCGCGAGCAATATTTCTCCTGGCGTTTCAAAGCCCGCGCTCTTTATATGCTTTTCCAGCCACTTATCCTCCTTCTGCGCCTTTACCAGATTATCCGTAATAGTCCTTCCATCCGAAATAAAGGTTATGCCCATTTCAGTCGGCTTTCCCATAACCTCCATTTCATCACAGCTTGGAGGCATGTCCTCTTTATTCAAAAGCACGCTTAATTCCCCATTAGTCTCCAAAATTGCATAATTGACGGTGGAAATATCAAATACGTCCTTCGTCCTAAGCTGCTCCAGCAAATCATTCAGATTATACCTTAAATGAGCCAGCTCCCGTTCCTGAATAACTCCGTGCTCTATAAGCACGCAGGCACGGCCGCAGAAGAATTTTCTCATACGCGCCGATTTAAGACTTAATACCGAAATAAGAAGCTGGCAGAAGGATAAAACCAGAATGCCTATTATTCCCCAGGCCAAAGGCAGGGATAAATCGCTCAGCGGAATGGTAGCCAAATCGGCCGTCATCATCGTTATAACAAACTCATAAGGCTGAAGCTCGCCCACCTGTCGCTTCCCCATAAGCCTTATAAGGAAAAACACCATAATGAACATAAAAAAAGCTCGCAAAAGAACGTTGAACATTTATCCTGTTCCTTTCATATTATAAATATTGCAGCCGGTTTTATAAAAACACACGCTTATCTTTCATTGTAAACGAATGGTAAACGCTCAGCATAATTTATTATGCCTTTGAACCCGTATCAATATGCACAGCCGCCTTGTTTGCAGATTATTTATAAAAAAATAATGTTGATATTATTAGCAATTTGTGTGATAATATATTATATGGGAGATGATTATGTGGAAAAATATTCAGAACTGCTTGAAGCGCTGCGAAATAACAATATGGAGGCATATTATGCGCACGATAAGGACGCTGCGCTTAAAATCATCAAAAGCCTTATAAAGCCGGGCGACACCATAGCCTGCGGCGGTTCAATGACTCTTAAGCAGATTGGAGTGCCTGCTCTTTTAAAAAACGGCGAATATAAATATTTAGACCGGGACGCGCCCGGATTAACCAGAGCGGATATCAATCTTATATTTCGCAAAGCTTTTTTTGCAGACGCTTACATAATGAGTTCTAACGCCGTACTGCGCACAGGCGAGCTTTACAACGTGGACGGCAATTCAAACAGAGTCGCCGCTCTCCTATATGGTCCCCAATCAGTAATAGTTGCCGCAGGCCGGAATAAAATTGTAGATAACTTTGAACAGGCGGTAGACCGAGTCCGTACTATTGCTGCGCCGCTCAACGCCCAGCGTCTTAATTGCGGTACATATTGTACGATTAAGGGACAATGCATAGCAAAGGAAGGCGCGCTTACCGGCTGCAATTCGGACGCCAGAATATGCAGCTCCTATGTGCTGACATCCCGCCAAAGAAATAAGAACCGCATAAAGGTTATAATTATCGATGAAGATTTGGGCTTTTAAACGCCCTGAATATAAATATTAGGAGAAAAACTTATGACAAAAGCTGTAATTTTTGATTTGGACGGCACATTGATTTATACCCTAAAGGGCTTGTCCTACGCATGCAATATCGCCCTGGAAAAAATGGGACTGCCTCCTATAAGAACTAATTCATATAAATACCTGGTGGGCTGCGGCGCAGATAAGCTTATGGAGGATATGCTCCGTACTGTAAAGCATAAGGCTGAAAAAGAAGACGTCGCCCAGCTCAAGGAATATTTTAACCAAAGCTACAGGGAAAACCTTTTTTATAAGACCAAGCCCTATTACGGTATAGACAAAATGCTGGATACCCTGAAGGAACAGGGCTTAAAGCTGGGAGTGCTTTCAAATAAGCCGGACGAATATACTCAGCTGCTTATAAATAAGCTGCTTCCTGGAAAATTTGACGCTGTACGTGGCAAAAAAGAGGATACGCCGCGCAAGCCCGACCCCACGGGCGCATTAACCCTAGCCCAAGAATTAAGGGTTGCGCCCGAAGACTGCCTTTACATAGGCGACAGCGGCGTAGATATGCAAACGGCAAAAAACGCCGGTATGCTCCCTATGGGCGTGCTTTGGGGCTTTAGAGAGCGCAAGGAGCTGCTTAACGACGGCGCGCGCTTTTTGGCTGAACGTCCTGAAGATATTATTACTCTTATAAAGGTAGTTGGATAAACCTAATTAACGAAAATACGAAAATTCCGGTTTTTTTCAAAATACAGCAGAGTGTTCTGCGCCGCCCAGTCTATTATACCGGAATTATTTATACTGCTATGCCGCTTATAAGGGTTAACAATACTAATGCGGACAACCTTTTAAAGGAGCTTAATTATGAGATACGGCTTTATAAAAACCGCTGCATTTTCCCCAAAAATTAAGGTTGCGGATTGTGAATACAACGCCGCGGCCATTATAGACAGCATGCGTTTGGCTCAAGCGCAGAATATAAAGATGCTGGTACTGCCTGAATTATGCGTGACCGGCTATACCTGCGGCGACCTTTTTCTTCAAAATACTCTTCTAACAGGAGCTTTGGACGCACTGGAAAGAATAGCCGCGGCCAGCGGAGACATGCTTGTGTTTGCCGGGCTGCCCGTTATGGCTAGAGGCAAACTGTATAACTGCGCCGCCGCTATGTCCAACGGACGGCTGCTTGGACTTGTGCCCAAAAGCAATATTCCTAATTATGGGGAATTTTACGAGCAAAGGCATTTTTGTGCCGCTCCAGAGGAGAACAGCATTATAAATATCCGCGGAGAACAAATTCCCTTTGGCAAAAAACTGCTGTTTTGCTGCGAAGGCATGCCGGATTTTATTGCGGCCGCGGAGATATGCGAGGATTTATGGGCCTGCGAACCGCCGTCAACCGCTCATTGCCTGGCAGGAGCCACAATAATCGCCAATTTATCCGCCAGCGATGAAACTATAGGCAAGGCACGATATAGGCGGGAGCTAGTTTCGCACCATTCGGCAAAGATGCTCTGCGCTTATGTCTATTCTGACGCAGGAGAAGGCGAATCCACCACCGACATGGTGTTTGCCGCCCATAACCTTATTGCGGAAAACGGAACCATATTGGCAGAGAACAGATTTTATTCCGGCTTGACCGTTTCAGAGCCTGATTTAAGCCGACTGACAGGCGAGCGCCGCAGAATAACCACCTTTATACCTTCAGAGGGAAGCGATTATAAACTCATTCCATTTCGCCTGGAAATTAGGGATACCCGGCTTACAAGAGAAGTCTCCCCTCTTCCGTTTGTACCTGAGGACAAAAATGAGCGGGAGGAAAGATGCGAAGAAATACTTACCCTCCAAGCGCTGGGTTTAAAAAAGCGGCTGGAGCACACCGGCGCCAAAACGCTTGTCTTGGGGCTTTCAGGCGGACTGGACTCTACTCTGGCAGCCTTAGTATGCGCCCGAACCTTAAAACTGCTTAAGCGTAACAAGGAAGAGCTCACCGCAGTAACCATGCCCTGCTTCGGCACTACCTCGCGCACTAAAAGCAACGCTCAGCTGCTTGCCCGCGAGCTGGGAGCTAATCTAAAAGAAATAAATATAAGCGATACCGTGCTGTCTCATTTTTCAGATATAGGGCACTCGCCCGAGCTTCATGACGCCACATACGAAAACAGTCAAGCAAGAGAGCGCACGCAGGTGCTTATGGATATAGCCAATATGCAGGGCGGTCTGGCAGTAGGTACCGGCGATTTATCTGAATTAGCCCTGGGATGGGCAACCTATAACGGAGACCATATGTCCATGTACGGCTTAAACGCATCTATCCCCAAGACGCTGGTACGGCACCTCGTCGCCTATTGCGCCGATACAGCCTCAAGTCAAACGCTTAAGAACATTCTTTACGATATACTTGATACGCCTGTAAGCCCCGAATTACTTCCCGCCCAAAACGGCGATATATCCCAAAAGACCGAGGAGCTGGTTGGACCGTATGAGCTGCACGATTTTTATCTTTACTATGCAGTAAGATGGGGTTTTTCTCCAAAAAAAGTGCTTATGCTGGCCAAATACGCCTTTTACGGCCGTCAGGAATATCCTGACGAGATATTGATAAAATGGCTGAAAATCTTTTACAGCCGCTTTTTCTCTCAGCAGTTTAAGCGCTCCTGTCTGCCAGACGGACCAAAGGTAGGAAGCGTAGCCCTGTCTCCACGCGGAGATTGGCGCATGCCCAGCGACGCCAGCAGCGCGCTTTGGATTAAGGAGCTTAATCAGCTTTAAGGCAGGAATAAAAATAAGGGGGGCGCGCCGCGGGATTTTGCCGTTCCACGGCAAAATCAACGCCAAGCGCATAATGGCCGCAAGCTGACTTGCGGCCATTATGCGCTTGGCGTCCGCCCGGCCTTTGGCCGGGCGCCGCGGCGCGCCCCCCTTATTTTTATTTCTGCCTTAAACGCAAGCGACCCTTTGGCAAAAACACCAAAAGGCCGCAATTACCGCTATACAACCTGCTTAATCCTCTATAACCGGTATCCGTTCTATCCGCTTATCAGTAAATACATCGTATTCATCATAGCTGCTTGTAGAAAATTCAGATACTACCGCTCCCTGAGAACCAGCTGTAAACCAATGCTTAGTATTCTTTTCTATGGTATACTGGTCGCCCGGCTTAAGCAATATCTCATGAAACACAGTATACGCCCCCTCTGGATGCACTCCAGCGCAATTTTTCTCCCCAGGCACATACAGCTTTACCTCGCCGTATCTGCATCTAAAGGTCTCTTCCTTGCCCTCATACCCTATCTCAGGCACAGGCGGATGATAATGCTCCGGGCAGGTTTGGCCGGGAGTTAAAGCAAGCTCCTTAGCGCAGCATCGGCTGGTATTAACATAGACGACTAATTCAAGACCGGTATTATATACATCCTCCAGTCCGTAATCCGCCACCTCTATATTTTCCTTTTCCCTGTCGGTCAGCACTATGCCGGCTTTTTCATATAATTCTATAGCCTTCTGCCTAAGCTCATTATAAACTGCTCTTTTCATATTACAATCCTCCTATTTTTAATACTGCTGTCTAAAAATATTTTATTGGTAAAAATAATATACTATACATCCTGCATCAAGTCAAGCAATTTATTTACATGAAAATACCTTCAGTTTATAAAAGCGCTCGCTTGGATAAACGCAAAGCGCAGCCTGACGGCCTCAACTGCAAATAAAACAAAGAAGCAGCCTGAGACGGCTGCTCCTTAAAATCGTGTTTTTCTATCTTTTCAGCGCATAGTGGCTGCTCATACGCCCTTTTTATTGTTATCCAAAAGCGCCTGAGTAGTGTAATTAGCCTTAGCCACATAACCAGGTATAGGCATAATCTTCTCATGGATAGCGTCGATAATCCAGGACGGCTGCGGGAAGAAGAAATTATCCAGCTCGTAGGCGGGAGTAATCCAGTTTCTAGCGCCTACAACCACAACAGGAGCGTCCAGATAATCAAAGGCCATATTAGTAACGTTAGCTGCCATTTCCTTCATTATGGAAGCCCTTTCGCAAGCATCGCCCACAATTACCAATTTACCCGTTTTCTTAACAGACTCAAGCACCAATTCATAATTAAAGGGCACCAGGCTGCGCGCGTCTATTACTTCGGCAGAAATATTATATTTCTCCTGAAGCTCCTTAGCAGCGTCCATAGCTCGATAAAGCACGGCACCTATGGTCAGTATGGTTACGTCGCTTCCAGCGCGCTTGATATCCGGCTCACCGAAAGGAATTTCATAGCTCTCGGCAGGCACGCCGCCTTCATGGAACTGTTCTGAATAATCGTATATCCGCTGGCTCTCAAAGAACACCACAGGGTCGGTACCGTTAAGCGCAGTAGTCATTAAGCCCTTGGCGTCGTAAGGAGTCGCAGGGAAGCATGCCTTCAGGCCGGGAATGTGGGCTATAAGCGCCGACCAGTCCTGACTGTGCTGCGCGCCGTATTTGGAGCCTACGCTGACGCGGAGAATCATGGGAACCTTCAATTCTCCCGCAGTCATAGCCTGCCATTTAGCCATCTGGTTGAACACTTCGTCCCCTGCGCGGCCAAGGAAGTCGCAGTACATCAATTCTACTACCGAGCGTCCGCCGCAAAGGCCATAGCCTACTGCCGAGCCAACGATAGCCGCCTCAGAAATCGGGCTATTAAACAAACGATGATAGGGCAGAGATTCAGTCAGACCGCCGTACACGGCAAACGCACCGCCCCAATCGCGGTTTTCTTCACCGTAAGCAATAAGAGTTGGATCCTCATAGAATTTATTAATCAGAGCCTCAAATATTCCGTCGCGGTACTGATAAACCTTGTTCTTGGAAACAGGCTTGCCGTCCTTGAAGCCAAACCGCTCTTTTTTAGCTATCTTCTGCACGCGCGGGTTCTCTTCATAAGGAATAAGCACGTCTGGCTTGCGAGTAGTATCCATAGATTCTACATGTCCGTTTGAGAACATGATATCCGCAATAGCGTTGGGCTGAGCTACCAAATCCATATATGGAGAAATCTGAGGATCTACCGCCAGCTTAACCACATCGGTCATTTCCTTCTTAACAGTCTCCAAAATGGCCTCAAAGACAGAATCATCAGCTATGCCTGCCTTAACCAGCTCGGCGCGGTAGGTAATAAGCGGATCCACCGCCTGCCATGCTGCCAGCTCTTCCTTTGTACGGTAGCTGGAAGCGTCCGAAGGAGAATGGCCGGAGAAGCGGTAAGTAAGCACGTCCAGCAGCACCGGACCACGGCGCTCCTCTATAATGGCCTTCTTGCGCTTATAGGCGTCGATAACTGCCAAAGGATTAAAGCCGTCAACGCGCTCAGAATGCATCTGGTCCTCATTAACTCCTGCTCCAAAGCGGGCAAGAATATTATAGGCCATAGTCTCGCCGCAGGTCTGACCACCCATACCGTACTGGTTATTAAAGAAATTGAAGATAATGGGCAAGCCGCCTTTATGCGCTTCGTCCCAAAGCTGAGTATACTGGTCCATAGCCGCCATATTGATAGCTTCCCAAACGGGGCCGCAGCCTAATGAAGCGTCGCCTATATTGGCTATTACCATACCGTCCTTGCAATTCACCCTCTTATAAAGGGCCGCGCCCATAGCTATATCGGCGCTGCCGCCTACTATAGCGTTATTGGGATAAATTCCGAAAGGAATGAAGAACGCGTGCATGGAGCCGCCCAGGCCTCTGGAGAAGCCGGTTTCACGCGCGAACATCTCGGCCAGGAAGCCGTAAAGCACAAACGCGCGGGCCATATCCTTAACGCTGGCATATTTGCCGTTGCTCTCCACCACCTTTAAGGTAGAACCGCCGCGAGTCTCCTTCATTATATCCAGCAGCTCCTGGTCGCTGAGCTTTTCAATGCAGGAAAGCGCCTTGGCTATAACTTCGCCGTGGCCGCGGTGAGAGCCGAAGGTATAATCGTCCTTAGTAAGGATATACGCTTGGCCTACAGCCGAAGCCTCCTGCCCTATGGAAAGGTGCGCCGGGCCGGGATGGCTGTATGGAATACCGTTATATTCGCTGGTGGTCTTAATCAAATTGAGCATAGTCTCAAACTCACGGATAATAGCCATATCCCTGAAAATGCGGATAAAATCCTCATTGGAAAAATTGGCTTTTTCATCCTCTATGGATTTTGAGTACTGATTGACGGGTATATCGTGAAATTTAATAAAACCCGCCTTGCGTTTTTCACTTGGATCCAAATATTGTGATTTAGGCATAAGTAAAACCTCCTTAAAATTTTAGCCGTGATATTCGAATATTCCCTCGCGGATAATTTCGCATACTGTCGGATGCGGGAATATAATTTCTTTAATGTCCTCTATGCGCATCTCCGTCTCTATCATGGTAACGGCGCTTACGATAATCTCAGACGAATAATTTCCTATCATATGTACGCCCACAAGACGATTGCGCTTTTTATCTATTATAAGCTTACAGATACCGTCTCCGCCCTCATTCTCAGCCACATAGCGGCCCGAATATTTCATAGTGAGATTAACGCAGGCAACGTCCATGCCCTTAGCTTTAGCGCTTTCCTCAGTTTCTCCCACGCAGGCCACCTCAGGATTGGTATATATAACCGAAGGCACGGCGTTATAGCGCATATGGTCTTTCTTGCCCAGGATAGTGTTTATCGCAACCTCGCTCTCCCGGTAAGCCACATGAGCCAGCATATGAGAACCGTTTACATCTCCTGCGGCATAAACGCCCGCCACATTGGTTCTGCCCTGCTCGTCGGTTTTAATTGCGCCACGTTCGGTGTTGACTCCTATATTTTCAAGGCCCAAACCGTTAGTAGAAGGACGGCGGCCTATGGAAAGCAGCACCTTATCCGCTTCTACCGTCTCCTTATTGCCGTTAAGCTCATACACAACACCTTTAGCAGTAACCTCGGTTACACGGGCGCCCAGCTTAAAGGTAACTCCCTTTTTCTCATAATTCTTCTGAAGAATCTTAGAAATCTCCGCATCGGTAGGCCCTGCTATCTTATTAAGCATTTCCACAACCGTTACCTTGCTTCCAGCAGTATTAAAATAGCTGGCCATTTCCAGGCCTATTACTCCGCCGCCGATAACTACCAAGCGCTCAGGAATTTCCTGAAGCTCCAGTATCTCGCGGTTAGTAAGCACAAAGCCTGAGGCAAGCCCTTCCTTAAGGCCGGGAATGGGGGGCACAGCCGCTTCCGAACCGGTAGCTATCAATAGGCGCGAACCGGTATACTCCGTGCCATTTACGCTTACGCAGAAGCCTTCTGCATTGCGCTTTTCTATATGCCCTTCTCCTTCTACTACGGTCACCTTAAGCTTTTTAAGCTTCATCTTAATACCGCCTACCAAGGTATCTATAACCTTGCGCTTGCGGGCTATAACCGCCTGATGGTCCAATTTTATATTTTCTACGGTTATACCGTATTTTTCGCCGTGGCTGGCCCCGTCATAGAGCTTGGCTGAATACAGCAGCGCCTTGGAGGGAATGCATCCTTCGTTCAGGCAAACGCCGCCTATAAAGCGCTTTTCAACAAGCAGAGTATTAAGCCCAGCTTCTCCGGCGCGCTCTGCCGCAAGATACCCAGCCGGGCCGCCGCCTATGATAATCAAATCATATACCATGTTTTTCGCCTCCATTATTTAGCCAGCAGCGCGGAGAAATCCTCCAAATTAGCAGCCAGCTCCTTTAAGAATTTAGCAGCGGGAGCGCCGTCCAGCGCGCGGTGGTCAAAGGTCAAAGACAGACCCATGGCCGGATAAGTCTTAATCTGCCCATTTACTTCCTTAACGCGGGTTACGATATTGTCCACGCCCAGAATACCCGTCTGAGGAGGATTGATAACAGGAGTAAAGCTTTCTATACCCAAAGAACCCAGATTGGAAACTGTGAAACTGGCGCCTGAAAGCTTATCGGGATTGATTGAGCCTTTCTGGCAGTCAGAAGCGCTCTTCTTGGCCTCCAAAGCAATTTCATTCAGCGAAAGCTTATTGGCATTGAAAATGGTAGGCACCATTAAACCCCTCTCAGTATCTACCGCCATACCCAAATGAACGTTTGTGAAATAACGCATCTTATCCTCAAGCAGATGAGCATTTAAATCCTTATGGTTAGGCAGCGTGCGGGAAACCGCATAAAGCACCATATCGTTAAGGGTAATATTGGCCAAACCGAGCTTCTCTCCGTTTTCCTTAATCTTTTTGCGGTAAGCCATAAGCTCTGTAGCATCAAAAGAGGTGTTCAGCGTAAGCTGGGCCATACCCGTTAAGGAAGCGGTCATGCTGCGGGCAATAACCTTGCGGATATTAGTTAATTTTACATCCTCATATTCAGGAGCCTGAACAGCAGGCGCAGACTGAGCCGCATTTGCAGACGCCGAAAGGTCCTCTACGGAAACGCGGCCTCCTATGCCCGTACCCTCAATGCGGCTGCCGCCTGCAAGATATTCGCCAGAAGCGGCAGGCGTAACCATTACGCCCTGCTCGCGCAAAGCTACTATATCTCTTTCGATTATGCGGCCTTCTGCGCCGGACGGCACGGCATAGCGGTAATCCACTCCTGTTTTCTCAGCGTAAGCGCGGGCGCGGGGCGAAATTTTTATATCCCCTTCAGACGCCGTAACCGCAGCTTGAGCAGCCGCAGGAACGGCAGAAGCAGCCGCAGGAGCCGAAGCAGGCGCTTCAGGCGCGGAAGCACTCTGGGCCGCAGGCGCTTCAGGCGCGGAAGCGGCTGAAACAAATTGGCTTACATCCTCCCCCTCGGCCCCAATTACGCAAACATTCTCAAGGCAGGGAACGTCGTCCCCTTCCTCATGCAGGATAGCCAGCAGAACGCCTTCTACCTGCGATTCCTCGTCAAAGGTCGCTTTATCGGTTTCATATGTGAATAAAAGGTCGCCAACGGCCACCTTATCCCCTACCTGCTTATTCCATTTGGTAATAATGCAGCTTTCCACCGACTGTCCCTGACGGGGCATAATTACTGGTGTTGCCATAAAACAGATAACCTCCCATAATCCCCTCGCGGGGAATTTTTAATTGCTGTCAGGCATGAATGTTAGTTTTGAACAAATTTATGTATCTAACAAACATAATCTTTTATAATTTTATCATTTTAAAAGCCTGGTGTCAAACAGAATCGGGCTGAATCGAGCTATTATTTTATTCCGCCAAAAGCGCGCGCAATTTGCCCGGTTTTCCGAAAATCCAGCCATTTCAGGCGTAAAGCCGTATTTTATACGGCAGGACCCCCCACCCACGCCTTAGGCTGAACGCTATAAATAAAGCGTTCAGCCTAAGGCAAAAGGAGGCCGGCTCCCGCCGGCCGGAATGGGCAAAAGCCTTTTCTTAATCCTATCCGCCCTTATTATTGAAAAGCTCATTCCTCTTCAGACTCCCCTATACGCCCATTCCCTCTAATATGCATCCCGCCCGTCCTGCCGGCGCCGCGGCGTTTAAAGCTCGTCCGCCTGGTTATCCTCCGCCTGAGTCTGAGCGTCCTTCTGCAATCCGTTCCTGCGCACGCGGCCCTTCCTAAAAGCAATAAAGCCCGCTAAAACCAGACACAAAATTACTCCAATTAATATATAGGCGTCCGCGCTCAGCCCCTCCCCCTTTATCAGAACAGCCTCGGCTCCCTCAGGAAGTTCCTCCAGCTTAGTTATTTCAACGCAGTCAAAATAGGCATATCCCTCCGAATAATTCTCTGCCGAACCCAGTTCAAGATATAAATCAAATTGAGACGCGCCCTTATCCAAAAGCACATATAACGATAATTGCCGCCACTCTCCCGGCTGGGTCAGGCGCTCAGACGAATTTTCCGCATCATATTCTCCGTCCGCGTTTACTCCCCGCGCATTAATTCCGGCTCCCGAGCCTGAAACGCCGCTCTTAACTTTAGCCATAACGGTTATTAGGTAGCAGTCCCCCGGTTTTAAGCCGGTTATCCGCTGAACAAGATAACTGTAATTTGCCTCAAGATTTTTAAGAGTAGCGCACATTCCAACATCGTCGCAGGATTCGTCCAGCACTCCCGCTATATATTTTTCCTTAAGCGCCGCGCCCGAGGTCCAGCCGGCAAGACCGTTTTTACTGAAAACAAAGCTCGGATTAACTATTCCCGCAGCCCAGGCCGAAATTCCAAACCCTATAAAGCATAAAAGCAATATGGCGCCAGAGATTATTCTTTTCATTTATCAGCCTGTCCTCCGTCTATATTATTCCATAATCCATACTGGCCGGTATTGGATATGGCCTGCATTATCCTGTCCCTGGCTCGGGGCGCATACTGATTAAGCGTCCGAAGCAATTCCTCCATCTGCGCGCGCTTAGTATCTCCGCACGCAGGGCAGGGGGAAATAACCACCGGCAGCTCAAGCCCCTGAGCCACATGCCTTAAATTGGCCTCCTGAGCATAAACCAGCGGCCTGATAACCGTCAGACCGCTCCGGCTTAAATAAGTCTTGGGAGAAAAGGTATTAAGCCGGCTCTCATATAGCAGGCTCATTAAAAAGGTTCCCACTACGTCCCCGCTGTGATGTCCCAGCGCAGTTTTATTGCAGCCAGCCTTAAGCGCGGCATTATTAAGCGCTCCCCGCCGCATATTGGCGCATAAAGCGCATGGATTTTTTTCCTGCCTCTCGTTAAAAATTATCCGTCCTATCTGCGTTTCTACTACGGTATATCCTATGTCCAAACTGGAGCAGAACGCCCTGACGCCGCTTAAATCAAAGGGCTGCATGCCCATGGATATAGTTATCCCTTGCAGTTCAAAAGCCTTTTTGGAAAATCTGCGGTAAAGCGTAAGCGCATATAAAAGCGCCAGACTATCCTTGCCGCCCGATATGCCTACCGCTATTCTGTCCCCCTCCTCAATAAGCTTAAAATCCTGGTCCGCACGTCTTAAGCAGCCCAGCATTATTTTAATCTCTTTTTTTAACTGCATAATCTTCTCCATTCTTTTTTGCAGGACAAGTGAATAAATTTATATATACGAGATTGTCCCGGTAAAGGAAGCATACATATGACCGAATTTCTACTTACCTTCTTAAACGAGCTTACCATAGCCGCGCTGGCCGCCCTGCCCGTAATAGAATTTAAGGGCGCGGTTTTATACGGCCTGTATCTAAAAATGTCTCTCCTCTCCATAGGCGTTGCCGGGCTGCTAGGCTGCGCCCTCAGCTCCTACGCGCTCATAGCTCTGCTCAAGCCCTGCTATAGCTGGCTGAAAAAAAGAAAGGTCTCAAAAAATTTCATAGCCCGCTTTAAAAGCAGGATTGCTCCGCACCGCCATAAATTAGAACATAAGCTGGCGGACAGCGGCGGCTTTAAACGACGGCTCTTATGCCTATGGTCGGTATTTTTGCTTGTCGCCCTGCCCCTGCCCGGCATGGGCGCCTTTACAGGCGCGGCAATAGGCACAATGCTGAAAATGAGGCTGTCCGATTTATTCTGGGCGGTCTTTTTGGGCAACGCCTCCTCCGGCCTGGTTTTTCTGCTGTTTTCCAGCGCCTTTGTATAAATTCTCCGCTATAAAAACAGAAACGGCAGATTAAACCTAAACGTCCGCTAGAGCAGTCCCCGCTCCTTTTATACCAGCCGGTGAAAGGAGCAGTCTGAAAACATATACAGCCAGCCCTCGGTTTCCATACCCCTGATTTCCTTAAGGGCAAGCGCATACATTTCAAGCTGGGGCCTATGCTTCTGCGCCGCCTTTTCCGAATCTCCCCCAGCGCTGTCCGTCTTATAGTCTATAAGCACGGCGCGGCCCCGTTCTATAAAATAGCAGTCTATTACTCCCTGCACAAGCACCCGCTCGCCCTCCTGCTCCACCCATATGCAGAAAGGCTCCTCCCTGTAAACCCTATCCGCCGCCAAAAGCCTTCTTCCTACAGGCGCAGAAAAAAACGCCTCCAGCTTTTCAGGCTTTATAAACCTCCTCTCTTCAGGCAAAAATATTCCCCGCTCGGCCAAAGCGTCCAATTGGGCCGATATGCCCAAAACCGATACGTCCCCGTTTATATCCAGGCGTTCCATGGCCGCATGATATAAATTGCCTATGCGAGCGGCCGAGATATCCTTGAGAAACGAGGGCCGGCGCAGTATTTTTTCCCGTTCGCCCGACAATTCGGTAACGGCCAGCTTGCTTCTTAAACGCGTAGCTCCCTCCAGCGCATATCGCCGCGAAAAGCGCTTATCCAAATAGCTTATATCACGGTCCTCCGCCTCTTTAATTGCCTTTTGGGCCAAATTAGCCGCAGAATCAAACGGTTCTTCCCTTAAATAGTCCATGTCCAGCAGCTTTACCGTTATTCTTCCCCTGCCCGCCTCTTCCTTAAAGCCTCCAAAGCGCGCGCGCAGTATTTCAGAATCAGGATGCCTCAGCAGAGCGGGCATAATAAAATCCAAAAAGCTGTTGGCATGAGACAAAGCATATTTCCCATCCATAAAAGCGCTTTTAGAGGTTATGGTGCCTGAAATTATAAGCCTGCTTACCGCCCGGGTCATGCCTACATACATTAGCCGCGCCTCCTCGGCTCTGGCCTCCTCCGTCAGCTTGCCGGCTATGGCCGCCCTGGCTATGCTTTGACGCACCTCATAAATACCCGTAGCCTTATCCAGGCGCCTAAACTTAACCCCAATGCCCAGCTCGGAATCAAGCTGTATGTTCTGCCGGGCCTCGTTTTTATTAAACGGCTGCCCGCAGTTTACAAGCAGGCATATCGGAAATTCCAGCCCTTTGCTCTTATGTATGGTCATCAGCCGCACAACGTCGTCCTTTTCGCCCAGCGTGGCTCCCTCTTCTATATCTCCCCCTAATTTCCGCCCAAATTCCAGATAATTTAAAAAGCCGGCGAGGGATTCTCCCTCCGAGAGCATATACGCGCCCGCCCTGCGGGCCAGCTGCCTTAAATTTTCAGCGCGCACCTGCCCCATAGGCAGCGCGGAAACATAATAAAAATAACCCGTTTCCTCATATATCCGCCATAAAAACTGCTCCAAAGGCAGCGAATAGCTTAAAAAGCTCCAGTTTTCCAGCCTCAGATAAAACTCGCGCAGTCTCTGGCCCAATTCCCCGCTCTCAGGCAGGGCCATAAAGCTTTCGGCCGCCTGAGAAAAGCTTCCCAGCCTAACCTTTACGCGCACCTGCGCCAGCTCGTCCTCATTAAAGCCTCCTATAGGGCTGAGCAGTACAGCCAGAAGCGCTTCATCCTCCCCCCTGCCGGCTATCAGCCAAAGCAGGCTTATAATAACGCCCGCCTCATGGCTGCTTAAAAGCCCCGCCTGCGGCTCCGTATAAAGCGGAATGCCCTCGTTCTTAAAAACCTCCTGATATGCGCCCGATAATTCGTTAGCGCTGCGGGCCAAAATCACTATATCCCTGAGCTTGGGCATGCGGCAGCATTTCAAAGCCGGGTCGTATATCGGTTCCTCTATAAGCTCCTTAATTCTTCTGGCTACGGCCAGCGCCTCCAGCTTTTGCTTTTTATATTCGCTCAGCTGCTCAGGAAGCGCTTCCCGGTCATATTCCAAAAGCATAATTTCTGCGGGAGGAGCAGGCTTAAGGCAGCCTTCCAGAGAGCAGGCGCATGCCTCCGTGCCCATAAGAACCTGCCAGGAATCCTCAAGAGGATGAAGCGCCGCGTTATCGTCATATTCAAGTCCCAGAGTTTCCCGCTTCATAATACGCCCGAATATAAAATTGACAAAATCCAATATTCCTCCGCACGAACGAAAATTATTGTTAAGATAAATATTTTCTCCCTCTCCGGCGTTAAAGGCCCGCTCCCGCCTTACAAATATGGAAGGGTCAGCATTGCGGAAGCGGTATATGCTCTGCTTTACATCTCCCACATAAAATATATTGTCCCCCTTGGAAAGCCGGGAGAGGATATGCTCCTGCAATTTATTGTTGTCCTGATACTCGTCCACAAATATGTAATCGTATCTGTTTCTTAATTCAACCGCAGCCTGTTCGTTATCCAGCAGCTGAGCCGAAAGCCTGTCTATATCTGAAAAATACAGGCTGTTTTCCTCCAGCTTAAGCTGAAAAAGAACGTCTGAAAAACGTCTTACCAGCTCAAAAAGCGCCTCCATGCAGCCGCGCAGATAAGGCAAATCATCATATTGCAGCAGCTCCGCATATTCCCTTGCCTCAGTTAATATGCCCTGAAGCGCGCCTTTTATTATTTCATGCCGGGGCCTGAAGGCGTCGGCAAAGCCGTCCTTTATCCTCAGGCTTATATAGCGCTGCGGCTTTAATGCGGCCATTTCTTCAAAGCTCTGAGCCGCTAAAAGCCCCTCTATAAGCGCCAGGTTATATTCGCCAACCTCGCGGCAGTTATTTTTGCCTCCCACCTCCCCGGCGAGCAGGCACAATTCCTCCGCGTCCTCCTTAAGGCATACCAATTCGTCCTGCATACGCCGCCTCTGAGCGTTTTTCCAGATTGCGCCGTCTGAAGAATAATCCTCCAGCATTTCCTCCAAGCGTTTGAATGGATAAGGAAATATGCTTATATGCCCATATATCAATCGTATGGCGTCGCACAAGCTTTTATCCTTTCCCCCCTTAACCAGCAGCCCGTACAGCTCCTCCAGATGCGGAATATCGTCCGCCTGCTCCAAAACCGTCTCCAGCGCGTCCTCCTCCAGCCGTGCCAGCTTGGCCTGATCCAATATCTTGAAATCAGGAGGTATATTTAAAAGATAATAATACTGCCTCAGCACGCTGACCAAGAAGGAAGAATATGTGGAAATATCCGCCCGGCGCAGCGCCTCGCTCTGCCGTCTAAGAACCTGGTTGTGCGGCTGAGCCTGCATGCGCCTTTCCAATTCCTTGGTCAGCTTTTCACGCATTGAGGAAGCCGCCGCACGGGTGAAGGTAACTATAAGCATCCTGTCTAAGGGAACTCCCTCCAGCGCCAGGGAAAGTATTCTTTCTACCATAACCGTGGTCTTTCCGCTTCCCGCCGCCGCGCTCACCAAAAGACTCCTGCCCCTTAAATCAATCGCCCTCTGCTGCATCTGCGTCCACTGCATGCGCCTTTGCCTCCTTTTCTTTAACGTCAGGCTCATAATTATCCTCTTCCAAATTCAGGCCCGAACACGCCCGCCTTAAGCGCGTTCCCTTTTCCTTAATCCCGCAGAGCAGATAATGCTCGCAGTAGCGGCAGGGGCTTTCCTGCTCTGAGTAATCTATCGGAGCGCTCTCTATCCTGCCCATGGCAATATCCGCGGCTATTTGCCCCGCTCTGTCCTTAGCCAGACGGATTAAACGGTCAAATGCCGCCGGGGAAAGCAGATTCCTGCCTGTCAGCCCATTTTTAGCCAGCCTGGCGCTTATAACCTCGCCCTTGCCGTTAAGCGCCCCGGGGTCCATGCCCTCTATAACGTCGGGAATATTAACCGCCGGACCCGAAAGCAATATTCTGTCCTCCCCCTCCAATTCCTTTATCTGAAAATAAAACGCTCCGGCCGCCCTGGCTCCTTTAAAGGCCGACAGCACAGCGTCCATATAAAGAGGAAGCTGCAGCGCCGTACCGTCGGCCGCCCTTTCAGGAAGAAATTTATCGGCTCCCGATTTATAATCTACAATCCTTATATACCGCTCATTGCCCGAATACAGCATATCCGCCCTGTCCACAATTCCCCTGAGCTTTAGTTCCCCCGCAGCCGTATTCAGGCTTATAGGCGGATAGTCCCTGTTATTATCAAAGACTATTTCCCTGCCCACCTGTATAAACCTTCCCGCCGCAAGCTGGCGTACCGCCTCATAAACCGCCGTGCGCGCCATAACCCTCAGGCCCTCGGTCTGCCTGCGCGCTCTGTTGGAAGAAAGCAGATAGCCATAGCGGTACTGAGGAGCGCGTTCGTCCAGAATACGGTCGGCGGCTAAAAAAATCTCCTCCCGCGTAAGGGCATTCAAATCCCGGCCGTTAAACAGCGCCAGAGCGCTTTCCATAACCTCATGCATAAGGCTGCCCGAGTCCCGAAGATTAAGCTTATAATCCTCGATGCGCTGCGGCCTGAGGCCGTAATTGACAAAATGCATATACGGGCAGAGAGCCTGGGTTTCCAGGCGCGAAACGCTTACGCTGTCCCTGCTGAAAAAAAGCTCCCTGGCCCGCTGCGGCTCTATTTCAGCCCTTTTAGGCGGAAAAAGCGCCCGTTCCAGAAGAGGAGCATACTGCGGCTTGCTTTTCTTTAAATAAAGCAGAAAATCCGCCAGCTCCCTGGAGAGACCGCCGCGTATTGAAGCAAAAAGCAGAGGCAGGCCCGAAGCGGGAGTTTCCAAGAGCTCCTCCTGAGTTAAACCGCTTTCAGGCTCCAGAGCGGGGAAAATAAGCCTAAGCCTGCCTACTATATATGAAGGGCGCAAACCGGAACCCTCGCTTGAGGCAAGGCTATAGGAAACATAAAGCCTTTGAGAGGGCGATAAAAAAGCCGAATATATGTCGTAATTCTGCTGGCTGACCTGCATATTCTGGTCCGGCTCAAGCTGCGCGCCCATTTTATTCATATCGTCCAGCTCCCGACCCGAAAAAAGGCTGTCGTCCGAAATGGGCGCGGGCAGCATGCCCTCATTGGCTCCCAGAATAAAAGCGGCGCTTACGCCCGAGGTTTTAGTACGGCTTATATCCCCCAAAAGCACGCAGTCCACGCTGGAAGGAAGCACCCCTATCTCGCTCCTTGCAAAGCCCTGGGCAAGCATACCAGAAAACTGCTTCCGGCTTATTGCTTTTTCGCCCAGCAGCAATTCCAATTGTTCAAGCAAATTAACCGTCAGTTCCCATACCTGGCGCGCTTCATCCGCCTGAGAGGGAAGTTCCGTTTTCTCCAGGCGCTCTATATCCTCCTCAAGCCTTTCAGCTATATTATATTGCTCCAAAAACAGCGTTATAGCCCGCGCGTACTGGTCTATGCGCCGGCAGGAACGAATTTTCTCCTCAAATGCCTCTATGGGAGGCAGAAATATTCCTCTCAGCCGCTCAAGCTCCTCAAGGGGCTTGCCCTCCAGCCGGCCGGCGCCGCCGTAGAAAAATTCCTGCTGCTTCAGCCCCGCCTCGCGCGCCAGGCTCTCAAATGCACGGCTGTCCCTTCCTGCAAAGCCCATAAGCGGATTAAATGCATATTCCAATATATTTTTAAGCCCGTGCTCCCTTATATTCAGCAGAGCCAAAATCAGCCTCACCAGCGGCTGCGCGGGCACAGGCCTCTTAATATCGGCAAACACAGGTATATCATACTGCCGGAAAACCCTGTCTATGATGGGCGTATATATGCCCGGAGCGCTGGTTATAACGGCAAAATCCCTGTATCTCGCCCCCGCGAGCGCCTCCTCTCTAATAACGGCGGCCGCCCTGCGCACCTCCTCCTCGGGATTCCTCCCCTCAAAAAGAGATATGCTCTCGGGCCGGCTCGGATATTGCATATGCGGATATGCAAACAGATTTTCACCCAGAAAATCCATCTCGCCCTTACGCTTTTTAGCCGGCGCGCTTTTTATCTCATATTTTATCCCCTGGTTCAGCGCGCGCGCCGTCAGCCGCTTGAGCGCGTTTTCAGAAAGGCCGTATAATTCCCCGTCCTGCCCGCCGGCAGCCGAGGGCAGGGATATATACACCTCAGGCGCAGCTTCGCACAGGCAGAATATAAGCTCAAGCATCCTCTGAGTAAAGGCTTCAAAGCCGTCTATATATATATTAGTCTCCTTAAGCGGGCCGCATTCGCCCGCAAGCGTGCAGGCCAGCATGAAATAATCCTGATTGTCAGCGTATCTTCCCGTTAAAAGCTCCTCGTATTTTTCAAATATAACGGCCGAATCGGCCAGCTTGGCCTTAAGCAGGCCGCTGTTCTTCAAAGAAAGCTCTCTAAGGTCCTTAGGAGCAAGCCCGCAGCTTTTAAAAACAGCCAGCATCCTTGCAAAGCGCTCTATAAAGCCCGGCTGGCCGGCGCTGGACTTAAATACCGTAAGCTCCCCGGCGCATTCCATAACCGCGCCGGCAAGCAGCATGCTCCTGCCCGTATCGTCCAATCTTACGCCGGGAGTTCTCCCCGACCATTTTATAATGCGCTGACACAGACGGTTAAAGGAGAGCACCTCGGTGCCCATAAGCCCATTAAGGCCGTTTTCCCTTAAAAGCCGGCTTTCAGTTATAAAGGTCTCCTGGTCAGGCACGATAAAAACCGCTCTTCTGCCGTTTGCAATATCTCTGCCGACGCTTCTGGCCATAATGCCCGTCCGGCCGCTTTTTGCCCGGCCCAGCAATATATGGAGCATATCTCCCCTCCGTTATCCCGGCGGCTCCTACTGAGCCGTATTCTTAAATTATTATATCATATACGGAGGATTTATGTCGAACGGCAATTAACGGCCCAAGCATCCGAAAGCTAATTAAAAATGGTTCGGCCATATCCGACAACCGAAAAAATTGTTTTTAGAAGCATATATTTTTCAAATTTTCTGTTCGTTCATATGCATTTATGTTATAATAAGCGTGTATTAGCAGCTTTTACGGCGCCGCCGTAAAAACGCCTTAATAAGCCGCATAACAAATTTTAAACGGAGTAATTTAATTTGAAACGCTTTTTATACTTCAGCAAAAAAATACTGCCCTGGATAACGGCTATTACCGCCGTTATGGTTGTTTCAACCGTCATGCTCTACCGTTCGCTTGCAGGGCTTCCGCAGGAAAGGCTCATTTTTTTCTTCTATCAGACCAACGTCCCGGCGGGCAACGCCTCTCAATGGGCGCAGCAGCTTAAAGAAAACAACCCCGAAATTGAATACTCTGAGGCGCAGTGCTATACCGCGCACGAGGGCTACGGCCCCTCAGGCCTGCAAAGCGGCTGGACGTATATAACCGCAAGGCTGGCTAAAAAAGAAGGCGACGTCCTAATTCTCCCGGAGTCCCAGTATAAATTAATGGCGGATAATAACTGGCTTATGCCTTTAGACGGCAGTCTCTTCGGCTCATTTAACGGGCTAATGCAAAATGAAAAAGGAGAAATACTTGGCCTAACGGTAAGCTCAATGAGCTTTGAAGGGCTGGAATTTCCCTGCGCGCAGGAGCCGCATAACGTCATAAGCGCCTTGAACGGAGAAAGGCTTATAATCTGCGTATATCATCAAACTGCCGACCCTGCCTTAACTCAAAAAATACTTTATAAAATTATGTCGGGCGCGGTATGGTATGGAGGAAGCAATGAATAAAAGGGAAACTGCCTGGCGGCTGAGACGGCATACCGCGTTTATAGCCGTAATGCTGATTGCGGCCATTCTTCTTACTCTCACAATTTTCTATATATCAGACAGCCGCCCCGACCCTAACGCGCTGACCGTCGGCCTTGAGGACGGCATAATAGTCAGCATATCCGAAAGCCGAATTGCTCAGGTTATTTCACAGGGAGCGGATATCGAAAAAATAAGAGTAATAAAGCCCAGCCTTTACAGCGTAGTGCAGCCCGATTCTCAGACCAATAAATACGCCCTGTTTGAACAGCTGCTTATAAGCCAGAGCTGCGACCTCATGCTGGGAACGGCCAGCACGGCAAGGCAGCTTTCCGCGCTGGGGCTGATAATGCCCATTCCTGAAGCAGGCTTTGAATTTGACGGCGAATATCTGGCTGGCTGCGTTGAATTGGGATATGTTGATTTCACCGGCCAGGGAGACTATCTTTATCATGGCCAAAATGATACCGTATGCGCGTATGTTCTGGCCAATTCAAACAACAAAGAAGAGGCCGCGGCCGCGCTCGGCTACATAAAGGAACGCTTCAGCAGCCAATAATGCGGAACGCATTATATGCGTCCGTATTGTCTAGGCAATACAATAAAAGTGAAATGCGTATTTGCTTAAAAGCCCGCCGCGGCCGCTTTGCTGCGCGTTCCTTAAAATACGCCCGGTATGCCTTCAATCGCGCGCCGCGCGGCAGGAGAATTTTTATAATCAATGCCGCATGCCTGAAACATGGTCGGCTACCCGGCTTCACTCAGCCTGAAAAACATCGAATTTTTCATAGACGGGTATAAAACCCTAAAAAGAGAGGACAATTTAATGTACGAGGAAATACTCCAGCCCAAAAAGCCCAAATGGTATCACGGAATATTTTTCTGTGCCGCGCTTATTTTGGCTATATTAGCCGTACTCTTCGTAATCCAGCTCCTTAAAAACATCTTTAAGGAAGCGGACGCAGTAATATTCGACCTATTAGGCATAGCCTCAATGGCGGTAATGGTATGGTTCATACTTTCCAAACGAACCAGCCTTTACAGATATACCTTAAGCCAGGAGGAATTCAGCGCGGAAAAATATACAGGCCAGCGTATGGTGCGCCGGATATGCGTTCCCATCTCGGCCATAACCGGCATCGTCGCAGTAGAGCCCCAAAGCCGGGAAAAATACGAAAGCTATATCTGCCAGCCTGACCAGGGAGACTTTATACTGAACTTTGAGCTTGAAGGGCAAAAGCAGGGGATAATTATCGCGCCCAGCGATAAGTTAAGAACGCTGCTGGAAGAAAAAATGAAAGGTATGAATCAATCATGCGCGAAACAGACAGAATAATAGATAATTACGCTGAAGAAATGACGGTATGCCTGCAAGAAATGATACGCATACCCTCGGTTAAGGATAAGCCCGCCCCAAACGCCCCGTTTGGAGAAAACATAAAAAAGGCGCTGGATTATACTCTTGCCCTGTGCGGCAAACTGGGTTTTGAAACCAAAAACGTGGACGGTTATGCCGGTTACGCGCAGCTTCCGGGAGAAGCCTCCGAGCAATTAGGCATTCTATGTCATCTGGATGTGGTACCCGCCGGAGAGGGCTGGCTGCACCCGCCCTTTAACGGGCTTTTAGAAAACCGAACCATATACGGCAGAGGAGCCGTAGATGATAAAGGACCGGCGGTATCCGCAATTTACGCGCTTAAAGCGCTTAAGGACGCGGGCGCGCGCTTTAAAAAAACTCCCCGTCTTATCTTCGGCTGCGACGAGGAAAGCGGCTGGGAATGCATGGAGTATTACGCCCAAAAGGTAGGAATGCCCGATATGGGCTTTTCTCCTGACGCCGATTATCCAATAATCAATACTGAAAAAGGCATATATCACGCGCAGCTCAAAAAGAAGCTTAATTTATGCGGAAATTATACTCTGTCCATACACGGAGGAACCAGAGCGAACGTAGTGCCTGATTCAGCTCAGGCGCATATAGAAGGCAATATAGATAAGCTGGCCGAGGTACTCCTGGATTATGACTGCGCTTCCAACGGCCTTAGCTTTACGGCGCAAAAAAACGTACTGGATATTACATCCAAAGGAATAAGCGCTCATGCCAGTCAGCCGTTTATGGGACAAAACGCATTTTTTCCTCTCTTAGAGCTGCTGGATAAGCTCTCCCTGGGCGGAGAAGAAGGACACATAGTTCAAATGCTTAATTGCGCATTTGTTAATAAAACTGACGGAAGCGGGATTTCCGGCCTTAAAATTCAAGATGAATTTGGTCCGCTTACCATTAATCTGGGATTATTGGACGCGGGAAGCTTTTACGGCGGAGAGGATGGCGAAATAAGCCTGACATTAGACGTGCGCTTTCCCGTGAGCTACAGCTATCAATATATTGAGGATAATCTTAGCAAATTTTTCAACGGCTGGACTCTTATACGCGGGCATGTTCAGGCGCCTCACCATACCCCCGAAAAGCACGAATTAGTACAGGCTCTTAAAAAAGTATATAAAGAATATTTCGGCCGGGAAGGGAAATGCCTGGCCATAGGAGGAGGCACATACGCACGCGCGCTTAAAACCGGGGTAGCTTTCGGCATAACTCCAGAAGGAGAGATTTCCCCGGCGCATAACAAAGAAGAAAGCATATCTGTACAGCAGCTTATTTTGAACGCAAAGGTGTTTGCCGCAGCCATAGAAGAGCTGGCTTGCAAATAAAGCCTTCAGCCTTTACCGCCGTCCAATTCGCAATGCAAGAATGGGCGGCCTGTTTTTATATTAAATAAGCGGCCTAAGCC
>OGCQ01000584.1_pt1 | contig 57075 bp, 52 predicted proteins | sample 1570161 | NCBI WGS metagenome assembly OGCQ01 (sample SAMEA4384402, study PRJEB24528) | human gut metagenome | reverse complement strand
AGCCGGAGGGCTCGCCGGTGTTGATGTTGAACCAGGAGGCGTTGACGCCGCCCACTACGTTCAGCCCTGTCTCTTTTTCATAGACATGGGCCTGGTCCGTGGTGGTTTTCAGGGTCCAGCCCTGTTCCTTGGGGTTGCGGTTGCCGTAGCCGGCCACGATCTTGGCGCGGCCGCCTGCGGTGTTCACCTCCATGACGTTGGCAACCGTCTGTGAGTTGCCTGCGGCATTGTTGGTGATGATGACCCGCTCAGAGATGTCGGGCGCAATGGCGTAGTTCTTCATGGAGGTGACATGGTAGCCGGTGCCGGGGATCTCGCTGCCCTTGCTCACCTCTGTACTCTGCGATTGCGCTTGCGCCGGTATGGTGTCCAGTCCCAGTGCTGTGACCGGGAAGGTAGACAGCAGCATACACAGCGTCAGCACAAGCGACAGAATGCGCTTGGTCCTGCTGTTCATGCGTGTTTTTCTCCTTCTCTTTCAATTTATTCACCGCCCAATTCAGGCGAATAAATACATCTTATCGCCGCCAGACCCGGAAGTCGTGGTGCGAGACCTGTTCCTCCGGCGGCGGGTCCGGAATATAGTTGCCGTACAGCCGGCGCAGATATGTATCATATCCCGCTGGAGCGTCGTAATCGTCGCCCTCGAAGCGGACAGAGACAGATGCGGAGAAAACCTCCGCCGGGATCACCTCCCTGCTTCCGTACAGACTCCAGACCACACAGCCGAGATATGCCGGAGCGGCAAGGGCTTGTCCTTGGCACACCTCGCGTTGAATGCGGCGGCAGAAAAAATCACTGCCCAGCAAGTGGCTCATCCTCCAGAACAGGTATAATACTGCCCGCCGCCAACCGGTACGGGGCGAGACGAATGCTGTTTCCACAGCGGCAGAGACGCCGCGCCGCCACAGGCCGCAGCGCCTGGCCTGCTTATAGCCGCCCGACCAGGCATCCAGCGGGAAAATATCAATGTCTAAGCCGATATCCACGCCAAAATCGGCGCTGGTTTCCTGCTTGCGCGTGGACATGTCGCATAGCTTGGCAAAGGGCATCCGCCACCCTGGCGTTCGTTCCTGGGACAGCAGGCGGTACGGACCGGCATCCGCGCCGGGCAGGGACATGAGCCGATCATAGTCGGCACGGGGCATGAAAATGTCAATGTCATCATCCCATGGGATAAACGCACCATATTTCACAGCCCCCAAAAGCGTACCGTTGGATAAGAAAAAATGCAGGCCGTTTTCTCGGCAAATACCACTCAGGTGGCGCAGAATGCCCAGCTCCAGCCGCTGGATCTCGTAAAGATCAGTGATCTCTGTCATGCCGTCCCACCTCCCATATCTGCAAAGGCGTGAATGTTCTTCCGTATATAGAGCATACGGATACCGCATAGAACGGCCTCTGTTGCGCTGCGCAGAATAGCAACGGCCACCAGAGAATAGCATCCGGTAAGCAGCAGTGCCAGTAATCCCAGTACCTGGAAGGACAAGGCGTAAACCGTGCTACGGCTCGTTTCGGCGTTGCGGTCAATGGCGCCCAAGGTGGGCCAGCCGAAAAGTAGAGCGAAAAAGCTGAAAAACAGCACCGGTATCAAATAGCGAAAAATACGGGCCGCCGGAGCGTACGCCTTGCCGCCGATAAGCACGATGCCGAAATCCACCAGGAAATAGGCCGCGGCGCATCCTGCCAGAACCAGCGGCAGGAATAGCTTCACCATCTTTAGAATACGGTGGAAGTTTCTCTCCCGGACCATAACGGGGTATAAGCTGTCTGTGATAGGGGTGTACAGCGCCTGGACGGCGGCCACTGCCTGAATGCAGACACCCCAATAGGCCACCTCCTGTGTGGTAAGAATGATCCCCAGCAGCAGAGTGTTCAATGCGCTGAAGGATGTGGAGGCCACGTTGGATGCGAAGTAGACAGCGGAATCCTTCAGCATGGCCCAGGCCGCCGACGCGTTTCGGGACAGGCGCACATGCAGCCCCAGCCGGTGCAGCTGGGGAAATACCATGAGAACGGCCACCAAACTGCCCAATGTGTCCAGCAGCGGGATCAGCAGTACATCCGCATCAGATCGGATCAGTACAAAGGTCAGCGCCGTGGCGATGCCCCGCATAACGACAAAGCGCAGGGCAATGGCCTCCATCCGCTCCATGCCGCGGAATAGGAAGTCAAATAAAAACAGCGTCAGGAATACCGGCAGAAAGGACAACAGCGAAAGCAGCGGACGGGCCCGTAAAATGGGAAGCACCGCCGTCAGGACTACCAAAATCACCAATGCAGCCCCCGCCAGCCACAAGCGGGCCAGCAGCACGTCGCCCATGATTTTCTCTTGGGCAGCCTTGTCATGACGGACACGGACAATCTCCTTGGTGGCAGAGAGGACAAAACCAAAATCCACCAGAAGCTGCAGATAGGTGGTGACAGACTTGACATATACCACGCTTCCGTAGCAGTCCGTGGATAGGACCCGGGTCAGGTACGGAAGCGTCAGCAGCGGGAAAATCATTTTTGCGATGTTCATAGCCATCAGCATGGCTGAGTTCTTGGCAATGCCGGATGTCTGTTTCATAAATGGGTCTTTCCCTGCCAGGTCAGTGGTCCCAGCAGAATACAAAGGGATAGGTAGTATACCACTCCGGCGTGCGGAACAAGTGGATAGTACACGCGTATGCGGCAAATGCTGCCAGGCTGGCCAGCAGTAGAATTTTCCTGGTCTGAATCGACATACGGTGCAGGCGGTTTGCAAAATAAACGCAAAGATTTAGTTGGAAATATTGCAGAAAGCGGCTGAAGATCGGGGCTGTATAGCCCAAGACACACACCACCAGAAGCAAAAACGACAAACGGAAATCCCATTCGTCTCGTCCGCTCCGGACGGGGGCATCCTCTCTGTCACCAACCAGCTCACCCACCAGCAGCACCAGCCCGAATACCAGAAAATAGAGGATCAGGGAAAGCTTGGCTCCGGATTTCAGATAGCTGCTGCCAAAGTATAATTGGTACCGCGGGAAAATCGACGCAATGACCGCTACCAGGTATCGAGAGCTCACAAGGCATACAGCGCCAACCAAGGCTGTAACCCCAAGGAATGCACGCCGACGGCGGACCCGCAACAGGAAAAACACGGGAAACCACAGCCAGGCCGTGCGGTGGAATAGACCTGCCAGCAGGATCAACAGCAGTGTCCGCAGATTTTTCTTTTGCGTCATCGCTTCATATGCCAGCAGCAACAGCGCAATAGCCAGCGCCTGACGGATGCCGGAAATGTAGAAATCAAATATTTGCAGGGTAAAAAACAGGTACAGGCTGAAGCACGGCGCAAGGGAAAATTTTGCCAGGAAACGGCCTGTTACCGCGAAGGAGAACAGTGATGTGACGATAAATAAAATCTGCGGGTCCCGAGTCAGGCGACTGAGAAAAAAAGTCAAAGCGGTGAACAGCGGCTCAAAGCTGGTGTGCCGGATGGTATGCCAAAGGTTTTTTTGGGAGGCTACCACTTGAAAGAACTCCCGATAATTCTCTGTGTCGTTTCCGCAGGAGGCCCCCCGGAACATAGCCAGGAAGCACAAATAGGAGATTCCTAAACCCAGAAGAAATTTGGAGTTCAAATAGCGCCGCTGTGGGTAGACCGATAACGGCGTGGCCTCTAGTCCGCACAGTAACGCAAAAAAAGCTGCGTTGAAAAAAAACAATTCCATAATCAGTTTCTTTCGTAAAGCTCCGTCAACTGCCGGACAGCTGTGTGAATATCCAGATTTCTCCGGGCAAACGCCTCTGTAACATCTCTTGTGCGGTCCGCAGGTGCTTTCAGCTGCTTTTCAAAAGCGGCAGCCCAATCCTTGGGCTGTTCCAATGGCAGACGAACCATCCGATTCGTCACATTCGACTCAGGAGACACTGTGTCCGAGGCCAAGCAGGGTAATCCGGATGCCTGTGCTTCCAGCAAAGCCATACTGAGCCCCTCATATAAGGATGGCATAGCAAACACATCCATGGCGGCGTACAGCAGACGAGTGTCCCGGCGGGAACCCAAAAAATGGACACTACCTTGTATTCCTAAATCTGCGGCCTGGGTGCGAAGCATCTGCTCCAAGGGACCGTCGCCAATCAGCAGCAGCTGTGCCGCAGGCACGGCCCGATGGCATATAGAAAATGCCTCCAGTAAAAAGCGGTGATTTTTCACCTCCACCATGCGGCCCACATGGCCGATAACCGGCGTTTCCGGCGCGATACCCAACTGGCTGCGGCATAAGCGCCGCGCATCACTGTCAAAGGAAAATGCGTGGGCATCAATGGCATTGGGGAGAATGTATACGGAAGGCGGGATCCCCATCAACGCAGTTTCCGCTGCGTGAGAGCAAGCAAGAAACGTATCCACCTTTCCGGCGGACAAGCATAGGATCAACCGGTTGCGCAGAATACTTGCCCCGGATTCGCCAGGCTTCTCACTGTGGCTGTGCAGAAAGACGGCTTGGACGCCATAGCGCCTGGCAACAGGTCCCAAAACTGCGGCCGACCAGATGGGATGACAATGGAGAATCTGGAATTCCCCTTGATGTGCGCGAAAAAAAGCGTGGATATTCCCCATAGAGAGGGGGCCCGGACGGGGAATACGGAAAGTCCTGCCGCCCAGGGAGCGGATCTCCTGTTCATAGGATAGCGGACCATCCTCAAAATATAAAAAATCAAACTGAACCCGGCTGCGGTCTATATGGCGGTAGTAGTTCATGACCACGGCGGCCATGCCGGAGCTGACCTGGATATCCGCCATAAAGTGCAGTACACGCCGCATTGTTTCCATCCTTTCTGTTAACTCTGAGATGCGGCTGCGGTCAACTCCTCCGGTGTCCCGGCCCAGGGCATTTCCGGCGCGTCTCCCCGCCGCAGAAACCGCTGGTATACGCGCTGGCGCAGAGCGTCAGGCAGCAAGACCGTGCCGCCAAAGCGGATCAGTAGATTCTGGCAATAGGTCCCGGCACCGATTAGGCCGCAGGTTCGCAGAGCGTGCTCCAGCCGAACCGTTTGGCAAAAATAATTCCACCCACCGCGGCGCGCCTGGAGTCCGGATACCCGGGCCAGGACGCATACCTCCGGCAGATTTGCCATACAGCAGCCAGCTGCCAGCATACGGCCCCACAGGAAATAATCCTCAAACCCCTTCAGGTCCTGATAGCCGCCCGCTGCCAAAACATCAGCCTTGCGAAACAGCACCGTCATGTGATTCATCGGATTACGTCTGGCGGCGCTTTGGCGAATTTTTTCTGGAGATACCGGCACCATGCGATAGCCCTGGACGTTCCCCATGGCACCTGTAAATTCCGCAATTTGCCCACCCACAACGGACAGGCCGGGATCGGCGTTCATAGCCGCCAGCTGGTGCTCCATCCGCAGGGGCAGCGCAATATCGTCTGAGTCCATACGGGCCACCAGTTCGCAGTCACACGCAGACAGTCCCTCTTGCAGAGCAATGCCAAGCCCCTGATTTACGGGCAAACGAAGAATCCGGAATAAATCCGGATACGCAGAGGTAAAGCCATCGATCACTTTGTCCAGTGCCGGAGTCAATGGCCCATCACACACCAAAACGAACTGCGTTGGAGGGCAGGATTGGTAGAGCATGCTTTCCACCGCAGCAGAGAAAAATTCTGCGTTCTCCTTCGCGTATACGGACATTAGAACAGAATACTCCACTACCGGGCCCCCTCGTGGTCAAAGATAATATGTATGGTGGAGAACAAACACTGCAGATCTAGTCCCACAGACTGATTCCGGATATACTCCATGTCATAGCAAAGCTTCTCCTCCGGGCCGAGGTCGTAACCGCCATTGACCTGAGCAAGACCAGTGAGCCCCGGCGTTACAGCCAAGCGCTGATAAAAACCCGGAATACAGGTCTCAAATATTTCGTAGAATACCTGTCTTTCTGGGCGCGGACCCACGAAGCTCATGTCCCCACGCAGAATATTCAATAGCTGAGGCAACTCATCGAGCCGAGATTGCCGCAGAAACGTGCCCACCTTTGTACAGCGGCTATCATGTTTATCAGCCCACTGTGGGCCATTCTTTTCGGCATCGAGACGCATAGTGCGGAATTTATACATAACAAAACTCTTTCCGCCCTTCCCAACTCTCTCCTGCCGATAAAAACCGGGGCCGGGGGAATCCAAACGTATTACCACATAGATAACCGCACAGGGAATAGCAACCACCAGGCAGGCCATCAACGCCATTACCACGTCAAAAGTGCGCTTCACAAATAAAAATACTCCATCAGAGCGGGCAGCAATAGTAACTGTCGGCATTTCTTCAATTCTGGTGGTATCCTCACCCATACGGATGGCAGAATGCGCCATAACCCCGCCTCCTCTGCTGGTCGTCGTCTATATAATTTGATGAACATTATTCTGTTATTTGCTACGCAAATAACAGAGGTTGGCATGCCAACCTCAAATATTCTAATTCACTTATGATTGTATAGTATAGCCCAAGTTGTAAAAAAATGCAGCCCACTTTTCTATAATTTGGCAAAAAGTGAATTTATTTAAATTATATTCTCCGAGTTGTACAAAACGCGGCAACATAATGCAAAACATACAGGAAGAAGCAGTCTAGTTGTTAGAGAGGAGTGAATTTCATGACGCACTTACATGTGAAAGTAACTGAAAAAACAGCGTACTACACAGGTCCCATGCCAGTATGCGGAAACTCTGACTATATGGTGGAATGGGAGTTGGATCAAGAATGGGATGACCGCCAGTCCAAGACCATGCGGGTGGTTTTCCCGGATGGCCGATATCAGGACACCTTGTTCAGCGGCACATCCGTAGCACTGCCTGCGATCCCGAGTCCCGGGTGGATATCTGTGGGCCTGTATGCCGAGGGACTTCAGACACGGCCCGCAGAGATCCGCGTGCTGGCATCTGTTGTAAGCAGCAGCGGCACACCAGCTTCCCCGGCTCCGGATGTGTATGGGCAGCTGGTGGCGCTGCTGGACAAGAAAATTTCCGCGCCTGATCCTGCCGGAGAGGTCGGGCAGGTCCTGTCAAGCGATGGTCAGGGTGGTTACAATTGGGTAAGCCTGCCCAACGGATCGGCTATGGCCATGCGGATAGCGGACGGTGTTATCCAATACAGCCCTGACGGGGATACCTGGTCAAATCTGGTGGACATGGCAGAGCTGACAGGTCCTGTGGGGCCTGCCGGACCTGCGGGAAAGGATGGTGCAGACGGCAGTAATGCCTCTGTTACCCTGGAAAATGTAACCCAGGCCCTGGGCTATACCCCCGTCAGTCCTACCCAACTGGCCACCGCCATGGAATTGGTTCCGGACTATGTGACCCAAGCAGCAGACAGCGTGGCCCAGCGCATGCTGGAGCATGTGGGGGCCAACACTTTCAGCTTTGCGCTGTTCACAGATTTACACTATGCACCGTATTTCAACGAAACCAGAGGAGCGGAACACCCTATCAGCTATGCGGAAACGGCAAAGCACCTGGTAGCAGCAGTAAACCGCGTCCATGAAAAGATCCCGCTGGCCTGCGTATTATCTCTGGGTGATAACGTAGAAAGCGCCGACAATGCCGATAAGGTAACGGCTGCCGCTCTGCCTACCGCTGCCTTGCGAGGCGCCCGGAATCGAAAGCTTCAAATGGATAAGGTCACGCAGCTGTGCAGCATTTTCCAGGGCTTTTGTCCTCTGTACATTCCTCAGAAGGGGAATCATGACGACGGCGGCCTGGCCGCCTATTCATCCGAAGCAGATCACAAATATTACCTGTCCTATCTGATGCAGGATGGTGACTATTTTGCCAGATTTTTTGCCAGGAGTGGCAGCAACGCCGTGCATATGGATGCCGACGGGAACCTACTGGCGTGCTATCTGGATGTGCCAGCCTGCAAGGTGCGGATGATCTCTCTGAACTGCGTGGACTTGCCCTATACGTCCAATGCGGACGGAAGCTGTCCCTATCTGGGTGCACCGTATAACCAGTATCTGGCAGGTCAGCACTGCTACGGTTACGGACAGGAACAGCTGAAATGGCTGGCTGGTACTGCGCTGCAGCTGCCGGGGAAAGGCTGGAAGGTCATTGTGTTCCAGCACATCCCCATGCTGGACAGTTTTACTAAGCAGGATGGCGGTGCTGCGGACCACCAGCGCTTCAATTATGACGTACTGGAGGGGATTCTGGATGCCTACCAAAAGGGAACGGCCTATTCCTGTGCAGTTGCCGCCGGCAGGGCCCCCAATGGAGCAGAAAGTACCTATTTCCCCTGTACGGTGTCCGCAGATTTTACTGGCCAGGGGGCACGGGATATCATTGCTATATGGAATGGGCATATCCACCGGGATCTCTACAGTAAAACGACCATGCCCACGAAACCGGTGGGGGCCACCATTATCATTCCAGATTTTATCAACCGGTTCAGCAGTGATGATGTCACGTTTCTGTACAATCAGCGCTATAGCTCCTCTGCCGCCAACAAGCTCAGTACGGCAAACAGCAAGGGCAGTCTCAGCAACGTTATTGCCGCCGCCAAGGGAGACACCATCCGTATTCGCTTCGGTGCGTCTATGGCAAACTATGCCTGGCCGATAGTCCTTCAATGCAGCGACAGCGTCGGCACCGTTACCACAGCAGGCATCTACGTCAGTGACGGAAATGATGCAAAAATCACCTGGAACAGTGATAAGACGGAGGCCGTGATCACCAATCCCTATACCGCTTCCTATTACCGCTTTGCCCTTCCTCTGGAAACGGACGGTGTGATTATTACGGTAAATCAGGAGATCACCTATTCCCAGCAGACTGGTGAAGGCGGCCAGCCAGTTTTGTTTGTCTCTACTATGCTGGCCTGTCCCAATTATTCTGACGGAGGAAATGCTTGGGACGGCAAGCATTATATCCACACCGCCGGTACCGCCGAGGAAACCTCCATAGATTTTGTCACAGTGGATATAGCTCGGAAAAAAATCTATGCCACACGCTATGGTGCTGGTTCAGACCGCGAAATGAACTTCTAATTGCGGGGAAGTATTTGTACCTTACATCAGGTATCGGCGGAGTTCGACAATGGCTTTCTTAACGGATTTAATGACCGCAGGATAGCTGCACCCCTCCAACGCCGCAATCTGCTCATAGGTCAAGCCTGCAAAGTAATACAGCTCCAAACGACGGCGCTGCGTGTCAGGCAGTATGGTAATTGCTTTATGTAGTGCTTCTTGCATTAATTTCCCTTCAACCCAATCAGCTACCTGATCTCCTGACGCACAAATAGCTTCCGGAAATTGCACACCTCGGGCAAAATGCCGTTCTTCCTCATTGTGCAGACGTTTTACATCCAATTCTAATTGATTCATGGCGCGGTAGAGCTCCATACCAAGTGCAATGCAGTGGTTTTTCCCCTCGCCGTCAACAAATCTCACGTAAAATTGCGGTTCTGCGTTTTCTGCCTCAACTGTGAAAATTGTGTATGGAAAATCCGCATACTTCCTCCTTTTGGGGCGCTTATCCTTGCCAAGATAAAATTTATCCATTTTTATAGTCCTCCTTTATTGTCCGATTTTTTGCGTAGTTAAAAGTCGGACGGAGGACCCCGGCACGGCACATGCCTGGTGAGCGATTCGCAGTGTAATGAACTCGGTCTTCGTAAAGGCATTTTGTTCATATTCAGCTGGCAGCATCACGCCATAAAACAACACCACTATAAAAAAGCGCTTCTATGAAGGACAGGTCGTCTTGAACGTTCCTTCATAGAAGCGCTTTATTCACTTATACGCACCGCGCAATCCGGCATCTTTTATCGCATCACCTGGCAGCTCCAGCTTCTGCTGATACTTGGAAAGAGCATTGGGCATTAACAAGTCATCCTCTTTGCGGGAAATTCTCATGATTGCATCCGATAAGACCATAGCCCCTCCATTTTGAAACTATTTCGTCCAGTCTTACTTGTAATACCATCGTACCAATTAATATGGCGTATTGCAATATATTTGACTATATTATTCGTTAAATTGTGTTAGATGATTTGCTAATATATCGCACATCACTTCCTGATAAAGCCATATCCCAGTATCCGATGATCGCCTACCGTGTAGGAGTCCTGACGGCAAAAATTATTGTTGTTACCTTCAACTGTATAAATAGTTCCATCCTTGACACGTTCCACGATACCCACATGGTCAGCCTCCCCATCTTGGGGGCCAGAGCCGCCCTCGTTGTCCCAATCGAAGAAGATAATCATGCCGGGAGCAGGCTCGACGGAGCCGTCCAACCATTGCCCACGATCCCGAAACCACTGCACACCATTTCCGCAACCGGCAAATTTTGGGCAAACACCGGTGTCGATATAGCCGCATTGGGCGGCACACCAGCTGACAAAGCAGGCGCACCATTCCACATGGCTTTCAAACCCATACCAAGACCAATACGGCTCACCGCCTATATTTCCGACCTGCGACAGCGCCACTGTAACGATGGCATCGTCCCCGGAGTAAATGCCGTAAAGGACGGCAGACCATATACTGCGATTTCCCTCAGCAAGCAGTTCGGAAAGCTGCTGCCGCTGATCGGCGTTGAAATTGAAATGGTCTGCCATCTCCTCGGCGGTTCTGTGGCTGCCCGTAATATAAAGATAGGTGCGTGTGACCGTCGTGGTAGTTTCCACGATGTTCCCGTGGCCGTCGTCGGTTTCGGTGATGACGGCCTCAGTCTTACGCTCGGTGCGGGAAGATATTTCGTTCATCTGCCAGAAAATATCCTTGAGGATGGCCTTTTTGGCATCGTCCACCGTAGCGACCTCCTGTGGATCGTTTGGGTCAGTCGTGGTTTTCACCGCATACACGGCCAGCACCTCCGGCCAGACCGCACGGGACCCGGACATTTCCAGCTCATCATAGGTGCTGCTTACCCTTGTGGCGTCAATCTGTAATTGATAGTCGGCATTGATCTCCTGTACGACCTGGCGCATGGTCTGTCCCGTACCGCTGTCCTCGCCGGAGAAGAAGATGCCGAAGCAAGAACCAGCGATTAGCCCGATCACACAGAGGACAAGGATAATCGCCACCGCTGCCCAGCCCCCTGCGGCAATGGCAGCAATGACAGCCTTTGTTCCGGCAATGATCGCTTTGACCGCCGCAACGGTGGCTTTTGCGGCAACCTTAACGGCCTGTACCGTGGCCTTGGCTGCCGCCTTTGCCGCCTGTACGGTTTTCTGCGCCGCTTTTGCGGAAGCCTTTGCCGTCACCTGGGCGGTCTTAGCCGTGGTCTGCGCTGTTTTTACTGCTGCCCGCCCGGTCTGCTGCGCGGTTTTGATCCCCTTCTGTGCGACCTTTACGGAGCCCTTTCCGGCAGACTGTGCCGTTTTGAGCGTACCCTTTCCGGCTTTCTGAACCGCTTGCTGTGTGGCTTTTTTCGGCTGGGTTCCCTTGAACGCATCCTTGCATTTCTGAATGTTATCCCGTGCTTTACCGGCATTGCGCTTCGCATCGGAAAACCCGCGCCGTCCGCGTTTTTGCAGCTGAACCTCGGTTCCTGCCACACATCGGCGCACGGTATCTTTGATCTGCTGTGCGCCGTACTCCTGCGGAGAAGTCTCCGCAGGAGCGGCGTTTTTTTCAGCGGTATCCGCAGTGTCCTTGGTGCGAACGGCGGCAGATTTGATGCGTTCAGAGACAACGGCAGCACGGTCAATGGTCTTGACCGTACCCCGAACCGACTCTTTTGTTTTAATATCCGCCATGATGTTTCTGTGCACCTCTCATTTCGTATTTCCTCCCACAATAATGCTCTCATCCGGTTTGGTGGTCATAAGGCGGTACAGCTCCGTATCTTTCGGAAACTGATTTTTGAAGGGCACCAGTGCGCCGCCGTAGCGCAAAAGGCCGCAGCCTGCCGGGGCGTTGGTGATATAGCCGGTCTGCTCCGGGGAAATGTTCAAAAGTGCTGCCAGTTTCTCCCGGTCGCTGGGAGCCTGATTGAGCAGGATCAGCATTTCGGAATTCGACAGCATGGTGCTGGCCTGAACGGAATCCAGCAGATACTCCACATTCTGCGTAATGGCGGTGGGATAGGCACCGCGTTTACGGAAGCGACGCCATGCGGAATCAAAGAAATCCGCGCTGTACGGATTCTGAAAGACCACATGAAATTCGTCGATGAACAGGTGCGTCCGCTTGCCCTTGCGCCAGTTTTCCGTCACGCGGTTGAGCATGGCGTCGGTGATAATCAGAAGCCCCATGGTTTTGAGCTGACGCCCCAGATCCATAATGTCATAGATAACGATGCGGTTTTGGGTGTCCACATTGGTTTCATGGGCAAAGGCATCCAGACTGCCGGTGGTGAACAGCTCCAGCGCCAGCGCCAGATCGCGGGCTTCTTCCTCCGGCTGTGCCAGCAGCTTTTCCCGGAGAACACGAAGCGTCGGGACAGGGCCGCCGCGCTTATAGGCCGCATACACGGCGTCTACGCACCGGTCGATGATGCTCTTTTGCAAGGGGCCGATGCCGCCGCGGTCAAGCTGTTCAAACAGGGACAGGATAAACTCGGATTTATCTACTACCGGGTTGCCGCCGTCGCCGTAGCCCTCCACCATGTCCATGGCGTTGATATGGTCGGGGCTGCCCGCCGCAATGCGGATGACCTCACCGCCCAGCGCCTGACCCAGCGCATAATACTCGCGCTCGGGATCACAGATCAAAATATCATCCTTCGTGGCCAGCGCCAGAAAGACGATCAGCTCCTTTGCCGAAAAAGATTTGCCGCTGCCGGGTACGCCGGTAATGATGGTGGATTGGTTGAGCAAATTTGCACGGTTGCACAGCAGCAGATTGCCGGAGATGGCGTTCTCACCGTAATAAATGCCGCCTGGCTCCATGATCTCCTGCACACGGAACGGCATCAGCGCCGCCAGAGATTCCGAGGTGAAGGTACGCAGAATATCCAGCTTCTGCACGCCGATGGGCAGCGCCGTATTCAGTCCGTCCATCTGCTGAAAGCGAAGTGTTGCCATCTGGCACATTCTTCCGGTGGCGGCATTCATAATATAATCGGTGTCAGCATCCAGCTGCTCTTTGCTGTCCGCTGTATGCACCAGCGTCAGCATCCCCAGCATCATCCGCTGGTCACGGATGGTCAGGTCATCCAGAAATTCCTTCATCTCCGCTCGCTGCTTCTCCATGTCATAGGGAACCGTTCCGGAGAAATTGTTGTTGGCCTGCTGCTTCCGCAGGAAATCCACAATATTCCGCTCCACGCCCAGCAGGCGGCTCTCGCTGTCCCAGATGGCCTTGTCCATAGGAATCGGCACCACATCAATGGAGAGGATCATGGGACGGTCGATACCGGAAAGTTCCGAGAGAATATCGTCCCGCAGATAGGCGGCGTAATCCTTCAAAAACAGCACCCGGCCATAGCGGTCGCCCATGCGGAAGTGGTCCCGGTCAAATTCAAAGCTGTCCGGGCAGATATGGTCCTGAAAGCTGTGGCCCAGCTTCATGGACAGCGCCGGGTCAAAGTGGAAGTCTGCCTCCTCACCGTGGCGATAAAAGCCATGCAGGGCCCGCAGCCGGTCCATCATGTCCAGTTCTGTGCAGCGGGAGCCAAGCCGGGAGAGCGCCAGCGTAAACTCCGCTCCTGCACGGACAAAATAGCTTTCGGCATCCTTATAGCTTTTGCGTGTGACCGTCACGGTGATATACAGGTCCCGAATCATCCCGCTGGCGTGAGATGCTTTTTCCAGCAGCATGGCGTTGTACTCCCTGCGATAGTGGTCGTGACCGTCATTTGCGTAGGGAATCATGATATAGTCCTCGAAATCACGGCGATTGAGTTTCCGGGTGACAACGCTGAACTTTGTGGACGCATTGCTGTCGCAGAGATTCAGAAGGCCGCTGTACCCCAGCAGCATGGATTTCTGGTTCTCCTCACCGGCCAGCGCATAGTTGATGTCAGAGAACTGCCATGTGCGGCTGTACCGGTTCGGCCCCACAAGGAAGATACCGCTTTTCCAGGCTGTGCGGATGGGGATCACCTCCTGCACGCTGCGGGGAATACGGAACTGCTCCGGATCTCTGCGAAGCAGCCCTTTCAACTTTTTCAGCATTTTTTGCTACGCCTCCTTTTTGTTCCATGTTCCGCTATAAGCTTCGGGGCAAATGCACCAAAATTTATAGCGGAGCGCTTCTTTTCCTGCCTGCGCTGTTCCTGCATAGCTTCCCAATACAAATTGGTCGGTCGGAAGGTCAGCCGCTTGGGAACGAGAAATTCCGACCGCAGCCATGCAATGAAAAACTTTTCTGCCATCATGCCGTGGTATTTCACAAAGCCCATAGCGGCAAAGGGCGCTGCGCCGAGGATGCACAGCCAGCTGACCGTTTCCGTACCCAGCACATTCCGCAGACCGAAATAAATACCGACGGCAACACCGCAGGCCAGCACAGAAAAAACGAGCTGCCGCAGCGACAGCCCGAAAAACATATTCTCTTTATATTCGCGTATCTCGCGGTTAATCTTGATTTCCATAGTCGTTATCCTCTCTCCGGTGTGCTTTTAGCCGGTGCTTTCGGTTGGAGCGCCGTGGGGCTTTCACCGCTCTCCGGTCGGAGAAAATTCAGCCGCGAGGCAGCATAAATAGCATTGTCATTGAGCTGACGCTGCCATGCGCCGACAGACGGCGCCCATTTGAAGCCGTTATATTTTAGCTTGCTTCGCTGTTCCTCCGTGGGCTTTCCGTCAAAATACAGGCGCAGGCGATTATCTTCCTTGTCTGCCTCGGCATGACCACCCGGAAAATCCCAGCCTACATATTCCGTGTTTTGTGTTCGGGACACCTCCTCAATGCGCTGCCTAAGTCTGCGCATTTCCGCTGTGTTGCCGCTGAGTATATAAGACGGATAGGGCTGCTTTTCCCGCGAATAGCTGTTTTGCACACGCTCGTCCAGCTTGGCCGCCTCCGCGTCCGAAAGGCCGGGACAGCCCAGCGCTGTGGCGTGTTTCTTGAAGTAGGCGTTGATCGCCTTCATGCGTGCGTGCTGCTTAGTCAGCTTATCGAGCTTCGCTTGCAGCTTTTCCACCGCCTGGGGATCATCGCTGCGAATTACATTATTTTGAATCATTGTATTTCCTCCTTCAAATTAAAGACCCATCATTTCGCGTACTACGCGGTCTGCCATTTTTACCGTTCCCACCAGTACAAGCAGGTTAAAAATCAGCTCGCCAATGTAAGACCATACCTGTGTGACCGCCGCTGCGTTCGGATCGACCACGGGCGGACTGGATGCGAACAGAGAGAAGATGATACAGGCCAACACAATGATCGCACCCTCCAGGCAAACGGCGGCGTAAGATTTCAGAAAGCTCTTACCCACCTGCTGACTCGGTTCACCGGCAAAAGTAGCCAGCGGTACTGGCGCGATAGCTGTGTAAATATAGAGTTTGAAAAAGCGCCCGTAAACGGAGAGGATCATGATAAACGAGAGGATTGTGATGAACAATCCGCCGATCAAGGCCACTGCCCAGAGTGGAATACTTTCCCAAAAGCCGCAGTCCTCAATGGCGGTCACGATCTCTGCCGGAAGCACGGTCTGCTGTGCTGTGCCCATACCGGCCGCCGTCATTATGGTGGAAATAACGCCCTGCACAATGGAAAACAGCGCCATCATCAGCTCCAGCCCATAGGTGACGACCGCTTTCGCCAGTGCAAAGCGGACAAACAGCTTGATTGCCACCTCCGGCTTTTTGACCTCGGCAAAGGAGCCGCAGGTCTTAACGATACCTACCACGAAAAAAAGCACTAACAGCGCCAAGCCGATGGCCTGCACAGTACCGTTAATGGTCTTGATCACATTCCATATTGTGCCGCCCTTGAAGTTTTCGGGGGACTGTGTGAGCAGCTGCCATATCTCCGCCAGCTTTTCGTTCCATGTTTCAAGTGCGTTTTCGAGATTCTGTACGACCCAATTATCACTCATACAGCTTCCTCCTTTCCCGACAGCATAAGGGGGCAGGCACGAAGCCTGCCACTCGCTGCCGTATTTTGATTATCGCTCGCCCCGGTCGGGTGTGCTGCGGATCACGCCATACACATCATCCACAAAGTAGCGCCCGGCAAACGGATTGAATATGGCGTGGCATTTTACGCCGTTATACTCTGCCAGATAGTCATTGTCTCCGAGGCGTTTCAAAATCGTCGCCTCTACGAGCACATGATTTTCACCCTGCTTCAGCGAATGGATATAGCATTGGCACTTTTCCATGACCGTTTCCTCCGTTAACCCGTGATCAGCGTCAGGATTTCCTTAGCAAAGGTCACGACGACACCGCCGGCAAGTGTCAGAAATCCGTTGCTGCGCTGGCTGGGGTCATGGCTCTGAAAGGACAGACCGATCTGCACGATACCCCAGCCCAGCAGAATCAGACCGACCGCGCGGATCACGCCGAAGATAAAATCAGACAGATTGTTGATGACCGCCAACGGGTCATTTCCTGCGGCAAAGGCTGTCATGGGCAGACAACATACGGTGAACACAACAGCGGCATAGACCGCCAGGACACCCCTGCTCTTTTTCCCTATAGGCAGAGGACGGGTGTGGGTGTGTTTGCTTTTCTTAGTGCTTTTGAGATGCTTCATTGGGTTTTTCCTCCAGCTCATAAATTGCCTCCAATTCCTCGTTGGAAAGGAGCTCGTATTGGGTTTCGTTTTCGCTCGGAACTGCCACGGGATCCGTTGGCAGAAGCCGGTCGTGAATGGTGATCGCTGCAATGGCGTACTCGGCGCTTCCGTGGATATAAGGCGGTGCGCCGCCGTCCGGGGTGTGCGACACCAGCGGATGGGTCATGATGTCAAACTTGTCGTCGCAGACCGGTAATTCGCCGCGAATGAACAGCAGCGCCTTGCCGTTGTCCAGCATCCGCACCTCATCCGGTGTCATCAACTCACGCCCGGTGATCTGATAATTGGTGCTGTAATTGCCGTTTCGCCCGGACGATCTTCCGTAGGTGTTCGTGTCGATCGTGGCCTTGCCGAGCAGTTCCGAGATGTACTTGTGGGATCCCTGCTCGTTGCCGCCGAGATACAGCAGCTCGTCGCAGTTGCCCAAAATGCTCTCCCACTGCTTTTCAAACAGCGCCTTTAACTGCGCAATGTTTTGCAGGATGATGGACACGAACACATTGCGGGAACGCATGGTGGATAGCTTTTTGTCAAAATCCTCCGGCAGTGAGATGTTCGCGAACTCATCCATGAGAAAGTGTACGGGAACTGGCAGGCTGCCGCCATGCTTGTGGTCGGCGCTGTCAAAAAGCTGCTGAAAGAGCTGCTGATACAAAACGGATACTAAAAAGTTGAAGCTCGTATCACTGTCCGAGATCAGCGCAAACAGTGCCACACGCTTTTCGCCCATATCCTGCAAATTCAGTTCGTCCGTGGCGGTCAGCGCCGCCACAGACGAGAGATTGAATTTTTCGAGCCTTGCCGCCAGTGTGATCTGGATGCTTTTCAGCGTTTTGGCGCTGCCGGAGTGATAGTCCTTATAATACTTGACCGCGATATGCTCCGGGTCGCGCATTTCCAGCCGCTCAAACAACACATCCAGCGGCGACTGGTAGGAATCATCCTCCTCCCGCACCTCACCGGCGCGCAGCATCTCCATGACCATCGGGAAGTTTTGCTCGTCGGGCGGCGCTTCGTGGTAGAGATAGTAGACCAGTGCCGACAACAGCATAGCAGCCGTCGTGTCCCAAAACGGGTCATTGGTCTGGCTGCCCTTGGGTGTGGTCGCCTTGAACAGATTCGTCACCAGCATCTGCACCTCGTTGTCATCGGTCAGATAGACGAAGGGGTTATAGCAGTGACTTTTCTCCATGTGCAGCAGATCCAGCACCCGGATCTCATATCCGGATTCCTCCAGCAGCCGTCCGGAATCGCGAAGCAGCTCGCCTTTGGGGTCAAGGCAGACAAAGGACGAACCCTGCGGTGACAGGCAAGCCTCATACAGGCAGGGCTTGGCATACGAACGGGTCTTGCCCGCGCAGCTGCCGCCGATGATAACGGTATTCAGGTTGCGCTTGTGCTTGCGGCCGTTTAGTCCCATACGGATGTGCTGCGTGAACACCTTGTTTGGCTTTGGCGGGCGTGCCCGATACTTTCGGTTCACGGTTTCCGCATCGCCCCATTTGGCAGAGCCATGTTCCTCGCCGCGCCGGTAATGACGGCGGGTGGAAAGATAGACCCCGATCACCATGGCATACAGGGCAATGAAAACGAGGACAGTTTTCAGGCTGTCCTCGCACCACTCGATATGAAACGGCTCATTCATTGCCGATGGAAATTGCCGAAGGATCTCGGGAGGGCCACCGGAAGCAGCCGGGGCGATCAGCAGCCCCAGCCACACCGCAGGGATCAGCCCCGTCGCATACCACAGCCATTTTTGTTTACCGTTCATCTTTCTGCTTGACTCTTTTGGATTTGCTCGGTGCGTCAACGGTTTTAATGAGAACTTCATCGACAATATCGGTGGGGCGTTTGTCCTCGATCAAATCGTTACGCAGGTTGTTGAGTGCATTGATCACGACGCCGTGCTGATACGGATCAAGGGTCAATACACGCATATCCTGTTTTTCCATGGCTCATCGCTCCTTTCCGGTTTCCTTTTGCGCTGCCGTGCGGCTTTGCTCCAGCGTCCGCACCATTTTGCCGGTCATGGTCTGCAGCGTGTCACGAATGTCGGTCAACTCACCGCGAATGGTCTGCGGCTCCGCATTTTTCAGCTCATCGGGCAAGCGGCTGAAATCATACCCCTGTGTGTCCACACCGTACTTGCGGCACAGCATATAGGAAACGCAGTAGCTTTTGAAGGCGTCAGCCTGCGGGGTACTGTTTTCCTGCTGCGCCATCTCGGCACGAGCCAGTGCCAGCGATACGCTGCGAAACAGGTCTTGCCCGTCCATACCGCGCTGGACGAAAATGGTTTTGCGCTCATAGTCATACACCGCACCGTTTTGCACGCTGTCGGCCATTTCAATGGGCACCGGGCGCTTGGCGATCAGTGCAGAAAGCAGCAGGCGGTCATCATAATGCACCTGCGGCTGCCGCTGGCGTTTGGCATCCGTTTGGCTGATGTCAAAGACCTTTTTCACATTATAGTAGTAGCCGGTGCGGCCATCCTCGGTCACATAGCTGTCCCCGGCTTCCAGAATGGAAATGCCTGTTTCGTTTTTGCGGACATAGATGCCGCGTTCTTTCCAGCCGTCAAAGTCCCGCAGGCGGGTGGCCTCATCGTTCTGTGCAAAGATCAGCAGCGCGTTTGTGGCCGAATAGCGGTCAAATCGTGCCTGCACATCCAGAAAGCCCCGAAAGGCTTCTCCGTCCCGCATGACCTCCTGTGCCATTTCATCCGCCAGTGCATACAGGCTGTCGCGTTCCGCCTTCTTCTTGGCGGCATATTCCTCCTTGGTCAGCTGCGGACGGTCGCTCTGCGTTTCCGTGGCAGTGGGGGCGGTAAAAAGATCATCAAAGTTTGCCATAGCTTATCTCTCCTTACTTTTTCTGACCCGCTTTTTCGGCGGAGTCTGTCGGTGTTCATTTTGCGGTCGTGTACTCTTGGCGGATCTGCTGCGTTCGGTCGGCTTACGCTCCTCCGTCTCCTGCTGCTCACGGCGGATCTCCTTCAGCTCCTCGCGGACAGATGGACGATCTTCCTTAGCAGTACCCTCGGCGGATCTCTTTCTGGATTTTGAGGAAGGCTCGGACGGACGGGATTTCTCCGTCCGAGCCGCCGTGGGGTTTTCTTGGGCGGCCTCCTGCTTCTGCGCAGGAGCTGCCATCATTTCATCCAGCAGCCGGTCGTCCTCGCTCTTTTGCGGGCGCTCCTGTTCGGGAGCCGTCTGCCCGGCGGCATCCTTATTCTTATCCCGTCCTGTTTCCGCGTTTTCACGGATGACTTCGGGGTCGGATACCGTGGCGATCTTGATGTTCTCCACAATGCGGTTGATCTTGGCGGCATCTTCGGCGCGTACCATGATCTCACTGACGCCGTGTGGGTTGTCTTTTGCCTCCCGCAGAACGCAGTAGACTACGCCGTAGCGCTTGGCATCGGCCACAAAGCGGGCCATGTCCTTGTTTTTGACGGTGAAAATAGTCAGTTCCTTGCCGCTGCGCAGCATGGAGGTAAGTCGCTGGCGTCCTTTGATTTTGTTCTTGTCCCGGTTTTTCAGTGCTGCGTACAGAAGCGCCGCCACCTCCTTTGCCGCACTGCCGGTGATTTTTGCCGCAACCTCCATACCCTCCAAGCTCAGTCGGACGACCTGTTCAGCTGCGTCTCCGGATGTGTTCATGCTGTTGTTCCTCCTTTTGTCGTTGTTTTTGTGCGTCCTCCCGGACAGCTTTCAGTTTCTCCGCCATCACGCCGGAGCGCTCGGCAATATCGTCGCACAGATGCACCTCCCGGCGCAGCGCTTTGAGCCTTTCGGACAACTCCCGAATCTGCGCCCGATGTGCGTCGGCCTGTTTGGGGCTGTCCCGGACTGCCTTTGTGCGCAGCGCATTTTGCAGTACCCGGCGTTTGGCGGACAATTCCCGGATATTCACCTCCTGTTCCTTTTTATATAAAGCAAGCTGCTCTGCGGTATCAATTTGATGCCGTGCGAGCAGCCGTACTTCCTGTGAGATGTTATTCAGTTTGAGCAGATCTTCCCGCAGCAGAAAATGGAGCCGCGCCCGGTTTTGCGGACGGCCTTTGGGGAAGATACCGAGCTTGTAGCAGTAATAGAAATACAGTGCGCGAAAGCCGGTGATCTTGTGCGCAGCTTGCCGGCTGCCTTGGACGCGGTAGGTTTTTGGCCTTGGTTTATCGGTCATTTGCCGCTCCGGCTGCGGCAGGGGCTGTTGCAAAATACGCTGCCGGATGGTCTCGGCGGTGTAAGCCTCTCCGAAATTCCGGGTCAGACGGACAAAGCGCTCCTTACCGGGAGGGCGCACCGAAATATCCTTGCCGAATTTCACCTCATAGCCCTTTTGGCGAAGCAGATAGTAAAACTGCTTTTCGGTGACGCTCTGCCGGATCAGCTCGTCGATCTCGCTGCGGATCAGTCCGCGCCAGGTGGGGCGCTGCTCCTGCTCTGCACGCCATTCCCCATAGTGTTTTGACTTCCCGGCTTGCGGCCGTTGGATGACCGACAAGTTATATTCCCGGCAAAGGGTGTCGGACACGGTGCGCATATCATGATAATCTTTTTCGGTGCGGTGGTATTTGATGCCGTCAACAAAGGATACCGTGTTCAGCACAAAATGATTGTGCAGATGATTTGCCTTATCCAGATGGGTCGCCACCAGTACCTGATACCGTTCGCCCCAAAGCCGCTGCGCCAGCTTCACGCCGATCTCATGCGCCAACTCCGGCGTGGCCTCGCCGGGCGCGAAGGACTGATACCCATGGTAGGCGATCACACCGTCCTCCTTGCCGAAACGCTTTTTTACTGCCAGCATCTCGTCCCGTGCCGTGGAGGGCAGGCAGTTGATGCCGCTGATAAATTGCCGTACCACCACTGCACTCTCGTCGTCCGGTGTGACCGTTGTTTTCTCCGCACGGACAGCATAATCGATCACATCCGAAAGGCTTTGTGTCTGCACATCGGTCAGTTCCTCTTGCCGATAGAATTTCGGATTTTCCGTCTTGTCCGGGTTTTCGATATACAGCACCACCTTGCCCAGCCAGCCCTTGACCGCCCAGATGGATGTGGTAGCCATGGCATTACTCCCGCTTTGCCGGAAGCACGACCGCCGCTGTAACCTCCCGGATGAGCTTGTCCAGCCGCTTGCTGTCCTCGTCATAGCGCTTTGCATCCACCACATTCAATACATGGGCTTTCTGTGCGATCTGGTTAAGGTTGTGCCCCACATAGTGCATCTCACGCATAAAGGCAAAGTATTCCGGCGGCGGTGCTTCACGGGGTACCTCTCCGGTAATCAGATGGCGAAGGTAGGCTTCGCGGGACAGACGGCATTTTTTCACCTGTTTATTCAGATTTTCCGCTTCCTTGCGACTTAGCCGCACCTTGATCTCAATGTTTCGTTTGGTCATGTTCATTCCTCCATATAGCGATATTGCCGCTGCTCGGCGGCGCAGGGGTTACAGGGGGATGCCCCTGTCAAGCTGCCTTTTGTCCCCAAAAGGCGTTGCTTGCTGGTATAGCACATTCTCACGCTCCCTGCGGTCGTGCGTCGAAGCCGACCTGCCGACAAACGATCATCGCTCCCGATCCCGTCCGCGCTCCGGAAGCGCCATCACACGGTCATAGTCCCCACGGAGCATATAACAGCGCTCTACGCTCCAGCCCTTTTCACCACCGCGTTCGACCGCCATATACTGCTCCAGCCGGACACAGGGATCCGTTCCGTCCAAACAGCTTCCATAGACGGAGTAACCGCCCATGTTCGGCTGAAACGCTTTATTGCCGCTGGACACGGCGTAGGTGCGGGAGCGTTCGCTGTATTGTGCGGTAAAACAGTCCTGCATAAAGGTGATATAGCCGCATACATGAATGCCGGCACGCTCGGCTTTACGAAACAGCTCTTTCATTTTCCCATAGGGTAATTCGACCTGCTGTTCGGGATACTGCGCCGAAAAAGACACGCCGTCAAAATCCTCGGCCACAAGAATGTGCTCGCTGTTTTGATACTGACGGCGCACCGCTTCTTCGGCTTCTTCGCGACTTTCGGCTTCCACTGTAACGGCCCGTTTCAATGTTTCGGTAATGATGACCCTGTATTCGCTCATCGTGCAAAGCTCCTTTCCGTCATCGGATTTTCTTTCGCCGGTTGCAATCCCATCCGTATACAAAGCCAATCGTTATAATCCTTGCCTTGCCGGGGGAAGGCACTTGCCACTTCATAACGCTCGGCCAACTGCTGTCGGATCGCCTCGGTGGCGCTGCGTCCGGTCATGTCATTATCCAGGCACAGGCAAATGGTTTTGATCTCCGCATGGTCTTTCAGATACTGTGTCAGCGCCAACGGCAGACGGTGCTCCTGTGTTTCCTTTTGCGGCTTATAGACTCCGGCCAAGGATAACAGATGCTGTGACCGCCACGACAGCCCGCCAGCCTGCGCCATGGTGGCATAGGATAACAGGTCGATGGCCGACTCGAATACGCAGAGCATCCGACTTTCGCCCGTAGCCGGGAGGGCAAAGGAAAATCTCTTGTCGCTGCCGGTCGCCTCGCCCTTAAAATCCGTTCCGATGCCTCGCAGGCACGCATAGCGCGGCGTTCCGTTCCTATCCATGCCGACGAATACGGCATTATGGTAGGGGAGGCTTTCATACAGCTGGCCGGAACGGATACACTGCTCGATCAATCCACCGTCAATGCCGCGGCTTTTCAGATAGGCAATAACGCGGGTATTGCTGTTACTTTTGGGCGGCAAGAGCAGCGTTTTCGGCTTCTCCGGCTGAGCGCGGGCATGAAAAACGGGCGGTCTTTCCGCCGCCCGTCCCACGATCCGCTCTACCGCCTCGGTAAAAGGGAGCTCTTTGACCTTGATCAGGTAATCCAGCGCTGTTTTTCCGCCGATCCCGCGTGAGAACCAGCACCACTTTCCATTGGAGATTTTAAGGCTGTCATGCTCACGGGTGCAGTAAGTGTTGCCGCCGAAATGCACCAGCTCCTGCGGCTCATAAGTCTGGAGGTAGGTCAGCAAGTCCATTTTCTTTGCCCGGTCGATCATCTCTCTTGTGACATAGCCCATCGGTTCATCAACTCCTTGAAATAGAATAAGCCGGACAGGCTTCACATCGGTGAAAGCCGTCCGGCTATGTATGGGATCTGCATACTCTATGCAGATCAGGGTTATTCGGTTGTGGTGTCCTCATATGATAAATTAACTTATGATAATCTCGTTTATAGTATATGGCAAGGGCGCAGAGGAGCCGATCCATTATCAGATATTTTTCCCATCAATTTTCCTATGGCTAAATTATATTCGCTGCCGCTTGAATAATTTTATCATCTGATTTTGCATTATTTCTGCAAAAACAAGATATAAATATTGACACAGACGATTTTAACTGCTATAATATAGGCGAAGAATGGAGAAACTATACTGTGGATGGAGGTATCCGCTTATGCTTATACAGTTTTCGATTGAAAACCACCGGTCTATCAAGGATAGCGCGGTGATCAGTTTTGCCGCTTCAAAGGATAAGTCTTTGGAGTCTTATCTGCTGCACCCGGACGAAAAGAGAGCACTTTTACCGGCTATTGCTATTTACGGAGCGAATGCCGCCGGCAAGAGTAATGTGCTGCACGCACTGATGACGATGAAGGATATGGTCGTCGGAGAAGCGGCCAAAATATCCAAGGGACAAAAATTGCCATGGGAACCGTTTGGTGACACCACAGTGCCTACATCCTTTGAGGTCGTGTTCATTTATCAAGGTGTTCGGTATGCTTACGGCTTTTCTTTTGATGCCAAGAAGATCTATACGGAGTATCTATACCATTGGCCGAACGGGCGCGAGGCACTGATTTTCTCAAGAGAAAACGGCGCATACGAATTCCGTGAGAATGTTAATGAGCAAATCACACTCAGTAACCGCACGCCGGATAATAAGCTGTATCTTGTTTCCTCAAATGACTGGAACTTGCCGCAAACGGAAAACGCCTACAAGTGGTTCTTGGAAAAGCTGACATTCTTGATGGAGGAAGCACCGGCTACTTCGGAAACGGTCGCGCAGATCGTCAGCGGCGATGAGAAGAAGGCTCGTATCCTGAAGGAACTGTTGCTTGCAGACCTCGGTATTTCCGATGTGACCGTCAAGAACATCTCCGGCAAGGCCCCGGTCATTACAACCACGCACCGAGTCATCGGTGCGGATGGCAGTGTGGAACACTTTCAGCTCCTTATGGATCAGGAGTCGTCCGGAACACAACGATTTTTCTCCCGTATCGGCGGCTGGCTGCAAGCGCTGGAGAACGGCGCACTGCTTGTCGTTGACGAGATCGAGGACAGTCTGCATCCGCTCCTGACAAAGCGGCTGATCGAGATGGTTCAGGACAATACGATCAACACAGAGGGAGCACAGCTTCTGTTTACGACGCATGATGCTATGCTGCTTGATCTTACCTTCTTCCGCAGAGATCAGATATGGTTTACGGAAAAGGATGAGAAGTCCTGTGCGACTGAGTTGTATTCGCTGGTGTCCTTCTCTCCGAGAAAGGGTGAGAACATCCGCAAGGGGTATTTGCAAGGACGCTTTGGTGCGATTCCGTTTATCGGAGGTGACGGCTTATGGCAGGAATGAGAAAGGAATACGACCCCAATAAAGCCAGTCGCCGTAAGCGTAGACCTATCCTCCGTTTGGTGCATTAAGCCGATATACGCCAAATATGCCTCGTGCTCCTCTGCACTCAGCGTGATTGCGCCGTCGCCCTCATCCAGATTAAGAATGAAAGGGTGCTGCTTGCGCATGACCGACATCTGCTCGGAAAGTGCGGCATACTCCTCGTTGCTGTTCAGTAGATCGACCACGATGTCACTGTCGATCTCGGCAAAGCTGAAGCCGGTCGCGACCGCCAAGGTCGGTCCGGCATCCACGCAGGATACCACGCAAGATACCGTGCAGGATACCACGCAGGATCGTGAGCAAATGCTGCTGGACTATTGCGCTGTTCCTCGTTCCCGCGAAGAAATCCAAAGGTATATTGGAATTGCGAATCGAGAATATTTCCGTCAAAGTATTCTGAAGCCATTACTTGATTCAGGCAAATTAAAAAGGACTATTCCCGATAAGCCAAGCAGCAAAAATCAAAAATATATCAAAGCATGAGCAAAGCCTGCGGAACTCGCTCCGCAGGCTTGCTTTTTGAGGTTGCGCAAAGGTGCAAATTATCGCTCCCGCTCTGCGGCTTTTGGCCGGACCCGGTCACCTTCATCCGGCTCATCCGCCATGACGGGGCGATCCTGCTCGTTAAGATTCAGCAGCACATTCAGCTCGTTCAGCCGCCGCTTCTTTTCGGCCAGTTCTGCCTCCTTCGGAAAGGGTGCGGTCATCTCTGTGCGGGCATTTTCAAGCTGCTCGGTGGTATGGGCAAGTTGCGACCGGGCGTTGGCCAAGTGCTCCGTGATCTTTTCCAGTGCGTTGTCGATACGGGTGACATTGCCGCCTGCATCCGCTCCCAGTACAGCCGTATGGAACAGCTTGCCTTTGAGTACCATGCGAAACTCGTTGGCAGCACCGTCGTAGGAAAGCAGCATGGAAAATCCGCGGTAGCTGCCGATAGAAACGGTCTCCGCGCCATTCATGTGCGTGCAGGCTTCAATGATCGCCTTACCGGCGTTCTCGCGCTCGGTGTAGATGACGCCGCCCAGCACCATCGGCGCAATGCCCTCGGCTGGCTTCGGATGCTCCGCCAAATGCGTGCTGTCCTGTTCATATCCGGCGATGCGCTCGTTCAGCTCCTTGATCTCTGCCGGGTATTTCCGCAGCACCAGCTCCTCCAGTGCATACCGTTGGCTCAGATGGCTGGCACGGAGCATATTCAGCTTGCTGACCTCCATATCTAAATTGCACTTTTCAATGATCTGCGGGTTTCCTGTGGCCAGTGCCTTGATCTCGGCATAGGACAGTGCCGTCTCGTCCACATCCTCCGCCGCACGGGCCGGTGCTTTGGAGGTCATGATCTGGGCAATAAACCGCTGCTTGGATTCCACCAGCTGATAGAGGTAGGCATCGAATGTGCCCTCGGTAACATAGCGGAAGATCTCCACCTCCGGATTTTGGTTGCCCTGCCGCACGATGCGCCCAAGGCGCTGCTGCAAGTCGCTGGGCCGCCATGGGCAATCGAGATCATGCAAGGCGATGAGCCTGTCCTGCACATTGGTGCCGGCGCCCATTTTTGCGGTGCTGCCCATGAGGATACGCACCTCGCCGCCGCGCACCTTGGCAAACAGCTCCTTTTTCTTTTGCTCGGTGTTGGCGGTGTGGATATAAGCGATCTCGTTTTCCGGAATGCCCATCTCAAGCAGCTTCTGCCGCAGATCGTCATACACATTGAAGCTGCCGTCCGCCTTGGGAGTAGACAGGTCGCAGAAAACCAGCTGCGTGCTGCGCTGTTCGGTACTCTCTGCCCATATCCGATAGACATTCCGGGCGCATACGGAAACCTTGCTGTTTTCATCGTCCGGTGCCAGGGAGCTTAGCAGCCGCATATCCAGCGCCAGCTTGCGTCCGTCGTTGGTGATGCGCAGCATATTGTCGGTGCTGGGATCGACCACACGGGCGCGGACGCGCTCGGCACGCTCCGCCAGTCCTGCCACAGCTTTCTTTTGCAGCTCGCTGGGGTGGATGACCTCGGTGTGGAAGTTGGCCTTTGGGACGGGCAGCTTCAGCATATCCGCCGTTTGCACATCCGCCACCATTTTGAAGGTCGCCATCAACTCCGGCAGATTGAAGAATTTTGCAAAACGGGTTTTCGGGCGATAGCCGCTGCCCTCCGGGGAAAGCTCGATGGCGGTAACGGTTTCACCGTAGTCGCTGGCCCAATCGTCGAAGTGGATAAGACCCATCTCCTGCAAGGTTTGATATTGCAAGTACCTCTGCACCGTATACAATTCCACCATACTGTTGGAGATCGGGGTGCCGGTGGCGAAGATAACACCGTGGCTGTCGGTCAGCTCGTCCAGATACTGACACTTGGCAAAGAGATCCGAGGACTTCTGCGCTTCCGTCTGCGCGATACCGCCGACATTGCGCATTTTCGTCATCAAAAAGAGATTTTTGAAATTATGGCTTTCATCGATGAACAGCCGGTCGATGCCCAGCTCCTCAAAGGTCACGGTGTCGTCCTTGGTGCTCTGATCGTTGAGCTTCTCCAGCCGCGCCTCCAATGACTTACGGGTTCGCTCCATCTGCTTGATGGTGAAGTTTTCTGCTTTCTGCCGCTTAGCGTCGCTGATGGCCAGCAGCACCTCGTCGATCTGCCGCTGCAAAATGACCTGTTGCCGTTCACGGGACAGGGGGATCTTCATGAGCTGACTGTGGCCGATGATGATTGCATCATAATCTCCGGTGGCAATACGGGCACACAGCCTGCGGCGGTTGCGCTTTTCAAAATCGCGTTCGGTAGCTACCAAAATGTTAGCGGCTGGGTAGAGCTGAAGCCATTCTGCCGCCCACTGTTCCGTGATGTGGTTGGGCACCACGATCAGCGACTTGGTGCATAGCCCCAGACGCTTCATTTCCATAGCGGCGGCAACAATTTCAAAGGTTTTCCCTGCACCCACTTCGTGTGCCAACAGCGCATTGCCGCCGTACAATACATGGGCGATGGCGTTCACCTGATGCTTTCGCAGGCTGATCTCCGGGTTCATCCCCACAAAGCGGATGTGGCTGCCGTCATATTCCCGCGGGCGGATGGAATTGAAGGTGTCGTTATAGATGCGGCACAGCCGTTCGCGTCGGTCGATGTCCTGCCACAGCCAATCGGCAAACTTGGACTTGATCAGCTCCTGCCGATCCTGGGCGATGGCAGTTTCCTTCACATTCAGCACCGGCCGCTCCTTGCCGTCCTCCACAACGGTATCGAACACCTTGACCACCCGCTGATTCAGTGTCTGCTCCAGAATGTGGTACGCCGTGATACGCTTGGTGCCGTAGGTGGTGACGGCTTTGATGTTGCCGCCGTCCATGCTTTTGTTGCTGATGTTCCATTCTCCGCTGTATTCGGAGCGAACAACCCGCATTCTCTGCCTGGCGTATACGCTGGTACCGAACAGCTCGAACATAAACTGCTGATAGACATCGGTAGGCACCCATGATGCACCGATCCGCACACCGATCTCCGCAGCGGTCAGCTCTGTCGGCTGCACAGCTTCCATGGCGGAGAGATACCCGGCAAGCTCCTGCTTCTTTTCAGCCGGTAGCGCTGCTTGCAGCGCCTGCAGCATACGCAGCTTTTTCCGCACATTGCCGGACAGAAATTCTTCGGCGGTGACATAGGGATATGCCGCCAGATCAAGCTGCACCGGACTGATCTCCTCCGGCGTAAGACCGCAACGGACATTCCGGTAAATGACCCCGGAAAGCTCCTGCACCAGCTCGTCCTCACTTTTACCGGACAGCTCCGACATAAAGCCGAGATCCACCTGCGCTTTTTCGGAGAGAGATACCGCCAGCGCCTCCGATGCCGTATCCACCTGCGTGACCGGCTCATGCGGGCGAATGGTGCGCTTGGTGAACATATCCGCCTTGCGGGCGAAACTGCCTTCGTTGTCCAGTACCTCCAACGAGCACAGCAGCGGATAGCTGCTGTCATCCGAAAAGGCAAGGTTGTTGCCGCGGGTGTAAAGCCGTCCGTATTTTTTGACATAGGCATCGTACAGCCCGTTCAGCTTCTCCTGCTCGCGCCGGATGATCTCATCGGGATAGTTCTCCGCCTGGTACTCGATGAGCTGACGGGTGCAGTCCCGCAGGGCGATCATGCCGCGCACCCGGTTCTCGGTGGTCAGCGGCAGTTCGACCGGCTCCATGCGGCTGTCGATGCGGAAATACAGCTTGCCGTCTACGCTGGTAAAGCTGTAATTACGCACATTCGGGTCGGCGGGGATGGATAAATCTTCCTCCTCCGGCCCGTCCTGCTCATAGGTGGGAATTTGTGCATGAAGTCCCGATACCGCTTCGTTCAGCAGATCGGCAAGATCGGCATTTTCATAGGGCTTGCACACGCTGTCCATGCCGTATTGAGTGCTCTCCATGACCATCTCGCCCAGCACCATTTCCGGGTGCCGGACAAAATAGCTGTTCATGCGGATGCCGTTTTCATCCGTGTCCAGATGCACCCAATCCGGCTCAATATCCACGATCCGGTCACGCTTTTGAAGAAAGAGAATGTCACTGGTGACCTCTGTTCCGGCATTGGCCTTGAACGCTGTATCCGGCAGACGGATCGCTCCGATGAGGTCGGCGCGCTGTGCCAGATACTTGCGCACGGAAGGATCCTCCTTATCCATCGTGCCCTTTGAAGTGATGAACGCAATCACCCCGCCCGGCCGCACCTTGTCCAGCGTCTTGCCGAAAAAATAATCATGGATGAGCCAGTGGTGTTTGTCATAGCGCCGGTCAACGACCTTGAAATTCCCGAACGGCACATTGCCTACCGCCGCGTCAAAGAAGCTGTCCGGGATCTCCGCCTTTTCATAGCCGGTGACAGCGATCCGGCTGTTCTGATAAAGCTGTCGGGCGATGCGGCCGGAGATGCTGTCCAGCTCCACACCGTAGGCTTTGCAGGCGCTCATGCTGTCCGGCAGCATTCCGATGAAGTTGCCGACGCCGCAGGCAGGCTCCAACAGGTTGCCGCTTTCCAAGCCCATCTGTGCCAGGGCTTTGTAAATGGCGTCGATGATGATGGGAGAGGTATAAAAGGCGGTCAGGCTGCTGGCCCGCGCGGCGGCATATTCCTCCTCGGTGAGCAGTGCCTTCAGATCGGCATACCGGCTGTGCTTTTCATTGAAGCAGTCGGCAAGGCCGCCCCAGCCCACATAGCGGGAAAGGGTTTCCTGTTCCTCCGGCGTCGCCAGACGGTTTTCTTGCTCGACCCTTTGCAGGGTACGGATGGCGGCCGCATTGGCCGCATACTTTTCTGCCTTGCTGCCCACGCCCAGCGCCCGGTCTGTGATGCGGAAGTCATGCCGTCGCTGGGCCGGTATCTCCGGGTGAAGCGGGGCAAAGCGCACACGCTCCTGTATGGGCTTCGGTGCGGGGAGAACGGTTTCTTCTTCGGCGGGTGATTCCGGGGCTGTCTCCGAAGTCGCCGTTTCTGCTGTAGGCGGTTCCGGCTCCATTTCTGGTTCCTCTGGCGGCAGTTCGGCAGGAAAATAATCCGTCCCACTTTCGCCGGAGACAACGACAGAAATACCGAGCGATTCCAACTTGCCCTGCACAGATTCCAGCGAAGAGATAGGGAATCCGGCCATCAGATAGGAGCCACTTCCGCCGCTGACTCGACGTTTCGTTGTGGCATATCCGAATTGGTCATGCAGTGCATGGGCATCCTTTTCAAACGCTTCGTAGAAATCTCCAACCTGTATCAGTACCAGCGCATTCGGATATTGTGCGCTCAGTGTGGTATATTGCTGCCAAACCGGGCTTGCTTGTGCCGTTGGCATTTGCAGCGGTTTTTCAAGGCCAAACACGGAATAGGTGCCGTCCAGATAGGCCCGCATGGCCTCCAGCCCTTGTTTCCGCAGGTTATAGTGCCGGTCGTCCGCTTTCGTGGCTTCCCAGGCAGGGAGCATATTCTGATAAATTTCCTGCACGCGGTCGGCGTCGGAGAGCTGAACGGTCACAGCCTTTACGCACTCCCAATAGTCCGCAATGGCGTTTTGCGAAAAAGGCCGCACCACATCGTCCGGTGTATCCATGAAAAAGTTGACGATCTTCCGGGCCAGCTGTTTCCGCTCATACTCCGGCATGGCCGCCCAGTCGGCATCTGAGAGAAATTTGTTCCGGGAGATCAGCTCCCCGATGCGTTTGGCCGCCTCCGGCCATTTCAGCGTGACCTTGGCATAGGGGGCCGTGATACTGCCGTGGCTGAACTCAATGCCCTTGCCACGGATGCGGGTGATGTTGTCATTTCCGCCGCAGTGACCGCTGTACTCCCCGTGATAGTCCTTGAGGTATTTTTCCCGCTCGGCCTTATCCTTGTGGGTGGCGTAAAAGGCGTACACGCCAAGGCGGTAGTCGGTGTTTCCACTGCCCTCACGCAACACCTTGTCAATCTCGTCGGCGGAAATAAAAAATTGCCGGTCGGGAGCAAACCCGTCGGCAACGGTAAAATGAAGCGGCTCCCGTTGTAGATCACGGAGCCGCTCCAGTATCTCTTTCGGACGGTAAAAGCGAAAACGCAAAAGGTCTTGCCCTGCATCCAGCGCGGCGTTGAACGCCGTCCATTCGTCCACGCACTTTTGCAGCGTATCCGGCGCACAGAGAAGCTCATAAATTTGCTTCTGCGTTTCCGGATAGCCGCCCTTGACGGATTGCGCCAGCATGGCCAGCGGCAGAAATCCCGCGTTTCTCGCTTCCGTTGTCATGTCCCGGCTGGTGTAGGCAATGCTGTCAGCAAGCCGCATCCGCTCGTAGTGATCGACCTCATCCAATTCACTTTGCGGCATATACCGCCCCAGCTCCAGCAGCTCCCGGATACGCTTTGCCGCTTCCTCCCAGGAGATCAGTGTGGCATTGCTCCGCTGCGCCGTGCTGCCGCGGGCAATACGCATCCCCTCGGCGTCATACCAAAGCGAAACTTTCTCTCCGCCAAAATAGAAGCCCGCACCGTTCTCCCCGTAGTGTTTTTGCAGGAATGCGGCGTTGTCCGGCTTATCCTTCATAAAGTAAGCGCAGATGATCAGCCGGCTATGCTCATCGTTGGCTCCTACGCACAGGGCTTCATCCATGATCTGCTGCGGCAGCTTGGGATGGGAGAACAGTGGTGCGACCGGTGTATCCTCCGGTTGGTCGAACGCAGGCATATCAAACAGCGTAAGCTGCTGTGATTCCATCGGTACAAACGGTTTGATCTCGGTGTTGACATAGTATTCCCGTTTGTCAATGAGCTGTGCCGTAAAGCCTGCCACCAGCTTCCATGAAAAAACGCTTTCGCTGGTACGGGAAAGATATGCACCCTCCCACATGAGCAGACCGTTTTTCTGCGGACGATACCCCAGCCGTGCTCCGTCTGCAAGGATCTCGGTGAAACGGTCTTGATATGCCGAGCGGAGATATTCGGCACGCTCGGCCTCGTCCGGATGTGACCGGAAAAACAGCTCGATCTGCGCCTTCTTGTAGATCAGATCATCATTGCGGTTTTCAATGATGGCGAAAATTTTCTTTTCATCCAAAAAAGCGGGCAGCTCAGAGGGTGCTTCCTCCGCACTGTCCGCTTCTTCGGGTTCGGTGTTCAGCTGTAGATCAGCTCCGCCAGCACTGTCTCCTCGGCGGCGTTTCTCAGGTTGTTCATCAGCCCCACCCACTTCATCGGGTCGGCGGCTTTCAGCTCCTCCGTCACGCCCTCGGCCTGAGCCATCGCCGTCACCGTCTGTTCCACGCGCTGCCGCGCCGTCCGGTCGATCTCCGCCAGATGCTCGTTCAGCCTGCCCGATGTCAGCAGGTTCGTGAACAGCACCTTCCGGTGCTCCTTCAGATACCTCCGGCGCAGCAGGCCGTATTTCCCAAGGGCTGTTTCCGGCTCCTGCGGCGGCAGCAGATCCGGCAGCCGATAGCCGTCCTTCATCGTGTATGTCAGTTCCATGGTTTTCGCTCCTTTCGGTCGGTGTTTCTGTTTGCTTGCCTATAGGATACTCATTTTCCGGTGCCTGTGCAATTGTGCGAATTTGCTTTTGACGGCTTCGGACGGTCAATGCGATGGCGCTCAAACCGCTTTCGGCAATATCCCGTGTGGCCACGCCCAGGGCATTCAGCGTTTCCGGGGTATTGAAATTGAACACCTCAGAGAAATCCTCCGGATCAAAATATTCATCCGGTTCCAGCCCGCAGCGGCACATCAGCATATACGCCGTACTGTTTTCCAGCAGACGGCGATAGAGAACCGACAAATTCAGCTCGTCCAGTTCTTCCAGAAGGCTGTTGTTCCGGCAGTTTTGCAGATCATCAAGATAGTCCGTCATATTGTCCGCCGCAGCGTTTTCCATGGCGGATACTATGGCTTCCTCCAATGTGCCTTTATCGTCCAGCGCACCGAATCGGTTTTCCAACGCTTCGATCACATCCGGCTCCTGCTCGGCAGGCACCTGCCAGAGCGGCACGGGTCGGGACAAACGGCTTTCGTGGGTGTCGGATATATCAAAATAATACTTGAGGCGCGTGCGTCCCGGATAGTCCCGATCAAATACGGCAATGCCGGTAGCACCCTTATTGACCCATCGGCCGAATTGACGGTTCCAGCGCTCTATCTCCAACACAGCCGTTGCGTCCGGGCGCTGTGCGTGTACCAACACCTGCTCCTCAAAGGGCAGCTTATAATTCCGGCAGGCAGAGCGCAGAAATGCCGTCCACCGGTCTGCGCGGGCCAGTACGGCGATCTCCTGCCGGTAAACCTCCGTGATCTCCTGAAATCTGCGTGCCATGGGCAGCACCTCCTATCGTTCCCGCTCTGCTTCCCGGCTGGCCGGAAAACGCCAGCCGTAGACCCTCCCGATCTCGTCGCCCAGGCGCTTGGTCACACGGGTCACGTCGCTGCGGGTGGCGGTGCCGCTGTATAGCTTTTCTTTCAGCCGGTCGATCTGTGCTTCGCTGGCATTCTCCTTATAGGCCCGGTAGAGATAATGGTTCGTGCCGTCGTGGTGTACGGCATCGCAGCGCAGATCGCCCAGCCGGTCTACATACCATGTGGAATCGTCCATCTCGGAATACAGGCAATCCCGGATATTGCCGCTTTTGATCTCGGCATAACCGGGATACCGCCCATCCCATCGGCCGATGTCTGCGATCAGCAGAATGGGGCGGGAGAGCTGAATGTTCAGATTGCACCGCTCGTCATCGAGATAGTCGTTATTCTGCTCGACCATCAACTCCATCCGTTCCTGCTCGGAGAGGTCGGGGTACTGCTCCTCCAGATCCGCCCGCCAGTCCTCGTAGTCCGGGTCGCTGCTCCAGATAATGTGCTTCTGTTCGTTCATCTTGCGTCACCTCGATCTTTCTCCCTGCGCTTCAACGGTTGTCCCTGTGCATCGTAGTTGGCGGGGTCGGCAATGGGCTTATCAAAACCGAACATGGAGCCGCCCTTCATGGCCTCCTCCTGGGCACGGGTCACGCCCAGCTTGCGGTTATATTCCTCCACGATGGCACGGGCTTCCTCCTTTGAGGTGTGGGGAATGTCCGTCTTGTAATAGCCGGTTTCGCCCCGTTTCAGGATCACCACATTTCCGGTGTCCAGCAGGAGAGAGTAGCACTGCTTCGGCAGGGAGGAGCGCAGCGGCACATAAGTGTTGCCGTTTCGCGCCATCCATTCGGCAAACTGCGTCATGTGATACAGGTTATCGACCCCGTAGCCGATCTCGGCGCGGTTCTCGTCAATGTAGCGGCAGGTGTGGTCACTATGGCTGCCATCCGGACGGGTCACACGGATACTGTCCCCATCGGGAATGCGGAACCGTTCCTTGCCGCTTGTATCAAGAAAGCAAATGCCGCGGGCCGCCTTTTCCATGTGCTGATCCAGCATCTCCCGGCGATAGCAGTAGATATACAGGTTATAATCGCCCTGCATGGGATTCAGCCGCAGCAGATAGGCATACTCCGGCGTATCCACCCGGAATCCGTACTGCGGAATAAAATCCTCGGCAAACACACTTTCTTTGTGTTCATAGCAGTATCGGGAAAGGCTGCTGCGGTTTTTGAAAATGCCGTCATAGCGCTCGTCAAAACGCAGGGCATTGATAAAATCATCAAACTCATCCTTGAACGCCTGTGTTTTCAGCTCCCCACAATGATCCTCCAATGAGGTGAAAAAACCTTTCCCGCTTCTGTCCATATCGCCCCGCAAATGACCGATGCAGCCGGTCTGCTTGTCGAGTTGCTGGCTGCCGGTATAACAGTAGCTGCGCTCTGCCGGGGTCATGATCTTGATCTCAAAGTCCATTACCGTTCACGCTCCTTTGTCGCTTTTGCCTCCCGTACAGAGAGCCGTGCCTGCCGTGCCTGCCAATAGGCCGGGTTCCAGCGCTGCAGGCTCCGGTCAATGCAGGCTTCATATTCGCCGGGGCGGAAGTAGTTATCCGTCCGGGGTGCAATGATACCGCTGTCCATCAGTTCCCGCAGGGCCACCGGCGCATCGCAGTCCTCCTCAAAATTCAGATACCCGCCTGCCTGAAAGCCGACCTGCTGTGCTTCCAGGGACAGCAACTGCCGAGCTGCGTCGATTTGGGCCATGATCCCTCCGTGGCCTGCCGTGGATACGCTATACACACCGGGACACAAAGTGTCGCAGCGCACAACAAGGCCCCAAGGGGAATCACTCGGTTCTCGATACATCATCGCTCACGCTCCTTCTGCAAGGATGAAATAGAAAGCTGCTGCGCTTCTGCCGCAAATCGCTGCTCCAACCGCTCCACGCTCCAATCCTTCTTGAATTGCCCCAGCGGGCCGGGACCGAACTGTGCCAACGCACGTTTGTCCATTTCCCGCAGCCGCTCCCATAACTCCGGGTGATACTGCCGGAGCTTTCGCAGCTCCCCAATGCCCTGCAACGGGCAGCACCAGCAGGAGCAGCGGTGGTAAATCTGATACAGCCCACCGAAGTCATAACCCCGGTCATAGCAGATTTGCAGGGCTTCCTTCTCCGTGATTCCCCAATCCACCAGCGGATAGCGCTCGCTTTTGATGCGCTTCGGCTCATCTGCAGCGATACCCACATAACTCACGGCCCGGTATTGTCCTTTCAGCCGGTTGATCTCCTTATGGATGAGATGCGTTTTCAGCTGCCCCGTACACCAGCGCACACGGGGACCGGGCCAGCCGTTTCCGTATAGAGAAACACCCAGCCGCTGCCGGTTTTCAATGCTGGCCGGTCGCTGCTTCTTTTCCTCAAACATCAGCCACTCAAAGCCTTTGGGATGGCGCAGCCACGTCAGATGCAGGCCTCGCTCTGCAAACAGATAGTCGTTCAACTTTTGCAGATGCTCATACATTTCCGGGAATTCCATGCCTGTATCTGCCGTCAGGACCGCTTGGATCGGCAGTCCCCGCTCAATCATGAGCAGCAGCATAGCGGTGCTGTCCTTACCGCCGGACAGGGATACCGCATGGAACAGCTCCTTTTCTTCCGTTTGATTGCTCATACCCATTCCGTCTCCTTTCACCTCGGTATGTAAAAAGGGACGGCCAATCCGGCCGCCCCCTTGGGATTCGTTCTTTGAAAATGCAGGAGTGCAAACACAAGACCGACACTGCGACGATTTGTTCCACTCCATGAAACTGCCCCCACACTGAATGTTCAGCATGGGGGCGGCGCTTTTATTCTGTAATGTACATTTGACTATAAATATCCAGAATAGAGTCTTTCGAGCGGCGAATACCTATATCCGTTAAACGAATGTCCTCCTGCCGCATTTGTGCTATAAACCGAGTAATATCCTCCATTATAGACTGCGGGACAGGTATTCTCTGATTTTCCCGTACAAGTTGGAACAGGCGAAACACATCCAGACGGTGTTTCTTGATGTCACGTGCGTTTACATGGATTCCCTCTGCTTTCTTGCTTTTCAAATCCAGCCAAGCTCTCATTTTCAGCGGAATAATATGTTCAGCATCTAATATGGAGATACCATCTGTAACTGTTCGTCCATCCAGAAGAAAGTGGTAATAATCATCATTGAGCAAAATCGCTGACAAGCTGGAAACTTCATCATCAATATGCAGCGGCATCAAGTGTGTATCTGGCTGCAAGACCACATTGCTTTGTGGCCTTGAAAATAATTCAATCATCTTGGGGTAAGCAGGGTTCGTTGGGTCCACAAAACGATAGAACTCCGGTTGACCGTTACTGCGTTGCCTGGCCTGATAGCCACCAGCTTCAATAAAAGCCCAAAAGGCTTTTGCAAAATCTGTCGTTAAAGCCTCGACGATCAGCACCATGTCGATGTCAACGGTTTGCCTGAAATCAAGTCCTGCATCGTTCATCAGAAGATCACAGGCAAAGCCTCCAATTACAGTATATTGCTCCTTAAAATGATTGAAGTGCTCTCGGAATATATCTATGCCATTTACCATTTCGTTCTCCTTTATTCTTCCTCTTTGATTGGTAGTCCGTGCTTTTGCCGAATTTCATCCAAGCACGTCTGAACTCGTTCGTTTGGGTCGTTGTCCATGCTGAGCAGCAATGAAATGTCATCTACACAGCCGTCTCTCTCCAAAATGGTCGGGTCATAGGACCACACTTCAATAACAGCACCGCCAAAGTCTTCAAAATACTGTTTTGTGCAGATATCTTCTGCTGGGATTTTTGCCGCCTCCTTTTTGGAAATCGCAATAGCACCATCCTGATCGTTTACCCCAATCATGGATTGCCGTGCCAGCGCCCGTATTCCACTTGCAATTGGATGCTCGATTTGGGCGGTTCCTTTTACGTAAAGAATTCGATCAACAGGCGTTTTCAGTCGCCCGTATGCTTTTTCCAAAAGTTCTGATTTGGTGTATGCCGTTGTGATCCATTTATTCGTGCCTTCTGCTGTTTGCGAGATCAGACCCGAAGCAGAGAGGTCATTGATTGCCCTTGTACAGGTCGCCTTTGAGAGCGAAAGTGCCTTTGCAATCTGTGTCAGATTTACGGACCCAGTATTCTCTGCATAGTATAAATATAGAAATACAAGCTGTGTACCGGGTGCCATTTTTGCCATAATGGCAGCGTCCGCCTTGAATTGCTCATGAAAAGCGCACCCCCAAAACGGAAGGTACACCTGCTGCGAAAGAGACACAAACGGGATGTGTTCTTCCAGCATACTCCGTCGTTGTAACGCAGACAGGTTGTCTAAGCACAGTGCACAGGGAAGAGAACAAAGTTCCTGAAACTTCTTCAACTGCTTTTTTAATGTAGGCAATCGCCAAGAAGAGCCATTTGGCTTCAAAAGAACACACGCATGGTCTCCCCAACTTAACAATTGGGGGGTATATCCGTCCTTGATATAGTAGGGCGTGTCATCCGTGTAGTCGAATCCCTTCACTGTAATATCGGGGCCGAATACTAATTTAAGGAAAGATAGCATATCAGAAAGACTCCTTCGCTTCCGCCTTTTGTTTCACTTTTTCTTAATTGTACCGTTAAAACTGAAACTTGTCAAGTGAATACGAAACAATTGAGTAGATGGCACACAAACAGTATAGCCATTTATTCACAAATACCATCCTGTTATTGTTGGTTCACGCCGAAAAACTTTTCTTTCCCATAGAAAAAAGGGCGGCCGATCTGGCCGCCCCTTGGCGCTTATTTTTTACGCTTGCGCATCAGCAGTATAGCCGCAGCGCCGATGCCGGAAATGCCCAGCAGACCCAGCCACAGTGCCATGTGGCTGTTGTCTCCGGTCTGCGGCACCTCCAGTGCGGGCTTCTTTTCATTGTGCATCTCCACCTCCGTTACGGCTCCCTCAAAAACGGAGGCCGTCTTGTCAGCGGGGAGGAGATACCCGTCCGAAGTGCCGTCCCGCACCTCAGACACGGTGTAGTCCCCGATGCGCAGGCCCTCGATAAGAATGGCACCCTCCGCATCGGTCTGGAACACCCGGTCATAGCCGTTGGCCCCGGTAACACGGAAGGAAAAGCCCTCCAGCTTCCCATCCGAGGAGGTCTTGACGATCCGGAGCGAACCCACCTGCGCCGCATTGAGAAAGCCCTTTCCGGCTTCGTTTTCCACGGTCACAGTTTCGCCGTCCGTGGTGATGGAAAAATAGTAGGCGTTCTCATCCAGATAAAAGCCCTCCGGGGCCTTGGTTTCCTTTGCAAAATAGCCGCCGTAGCAGAGGCCGGTCAGGGCGTACTCGCCGCCGCCCAGTTCCTCCATCGTGCCAAGCAGTTCGTCCTCAGCATCCAGTTCCTGATTGCGGTTACTGTCACGGTAGACCTCGAACACGGCTCCCTCCAGTTTGTTTTCCGGGTAGTCCCTGTCCACCTTCGTGAGGGCCACGCCGCCCCGGATGACCTGTTCGGTTACATCCAGCGCAATGGGATTATATTCTTCCGTATAGTGCTGCGGCTCTGCACCGACGGGGTACACGGTATCATCCAGCAGATAACCTTCGCTGGGGGAGAGTTCCCGGATGGTCCAATCATTGCCGCAGACATAATCCGTGGTGGTGAACTGGCCGCTTTCGTCGGTGGTGTAGGTGTCTACCAGTTCCTCGCCTTTGAAAACGCCGTAGACGGCACCGGCAAGGGTGGCGTCTCCCTGCGGCAGGCCAGTTTCGGCGTCCCACTTGGTGATGGTGGCGCTCCACTTTTTCAGAACATTGCAGACCTCCGCCTGCGTGACCGTGTTCCACTCCACCGCCGTCGTCTGGTCCTCCGGAACGACATAACAGATGCCCGTATCCACCTCGGAGAGGATGTAGTCCGTGCCAATGAGCACGTTGGAGAACACCGCTTTTCCGTTGCTACCGGTCACGGCGTATTCGTCCACCGAAAGCCCTGCAAGGGAAACGCCGGTCAGATGAAACTTTACGCCCTCGTTCAGGCCATCCTCGGAGGTTTTGACCACCTCCAGACTGCCCCGCTTCAGCGTGTTGTGGAAGGTCACGGTGGCGACCTGACCGGAGAGCACGGTCACTTGGCGCACCTCTTGGGGTTCATACCGGTCATTGCTCTGCTCCGTCACGGTGTAAGCGCCGGGGCGGAGATCATCGAGCTGCATTTCGCCGTCTGCATTGGTCGTCACGGTCTGCTCCGTACCGTTGCCGGAAACGGTGAAGGAGATGCCGGACACCTCGCCGTCCTCGCTGGTTTTGATGATCTTGACGCTGCCATAGCCGACCTTCAGGTGCAGGTAGGCGTACATGGGGTCGCTGACGGTATCCCGGAAGGTGACAACATCCTGCATGGCGCCGTCTGGGCCATAGTGGCCGTCGCTCCAGACCAGCACGCCCTGCCGGGTGTTGTTTCTGACGGCAGTAATGGTCACACCATCTGCGGAAGCTGTCTCGGCAGAGATAGTCAGGTCGTTCCCATCGACTGCAAAGGTCATATCCGACTGGGCCGAAGAGAAGGCATATTCGCCCAGAACGCCGTTGGTGTCCGTCAGAGTAGCTGTGTAGCGGCCGCCGTCCCGACTCAGTTCAACCGTCTGTGCAGCTTCCTCACTGCGGTCCATGAAGCTGGGGACGACGGTGTGCTTTTTCACGCTGGCCTCGATGCTGTCGTAGTAGGCAGAGAACCGACTATAGAGCGGATGGGAGGTGCGGTAGACGGACTTCACGGCATCGGCGCTGCCGGGGTCAACGTGATTGAAGTCCGCATCCCGCTCCCCGACCACCGTTTCCCACACCAGCACCTGCGTGGCCATCATGTGGGCCAGCTTGTCGGCGTCGGCCTCGTTCTGAGAGCGCCAGTCGAGGGAGAGATTTCCCTGATAGCCGTACTGCATGATGCGGCCAAGGAGCGTTTTCATGGTTCGGCCATCAATGGTGCGGTTATATTCGGCGGGGAAGGTGTCCCAATAGTCCTCCCCATAGCTTTCGTAGGAACGGTACAGGTTTCGGGGAACGCCTGGCTCGATGCAGTAGCAGGCCGGGCCGTCGAAGGAGCCGATGGTGTGCAGCGTGGTCATCCATGTTGCCTCGCCGGATGTCCAGCCGTTCATGTAGTGCAGCTCGTCGTGGCCCCAAGTGCCGCTGTAATCCAGATTGGCGTCGCCGTCTCTGGGGAATGCCACCGAGTACGAATCCGCAGTTTCTCCGGTGAATGCGGCGGCATAGGCCGTCATGCCGCTGCCGAGGATGGCGGTGAAGCAGATCAGCAGAGCCAACAGCCCGGAAATGCTTCTGCGATAGAGTTTTTTCATTTGTTAGACCTCCTAAGAGTAAAAATAAAAAGCACCATCCGGAAAAGGATGCTGCTTTCTGTACGATATGGACTTGTGAGATAATCTCTTTTTCAGCCGGTACAGCCGGTAGGAAGGGGGTGAGGTGTGGAGAGGGGGAGCGGAAAAACCGGCCCTGGCACACAGCCTGTCCGATGGGCAGACTTTCCCCTGGGCGGAAGATTCAGCGTTCCATTTCCCGCTGCCGCTTTCTGTAATAGTCCAGTGCCTTGATGATCGTATCCTCCATAGTCCGTGCGGGCGTCCCCGGCTTGAAATACTTGCTGATACGCTCTTTGGGTATCCGAAATTGTTCCTTCTGATTGGGCTTTTCCTCCGCCATGATGGACCGGATCACCGCCTCGGTCAGCTTTCCCTCCCGGCTGAAGGACTTCATCTTGATGGCTTGCGCCAGCGATGGGGTACAGTCTGCGTGACCCATCGCATCATAGAGGATGCGCTGTTCCTTTTCGGCAAGGTAGGACAGCTCCACGGCGGGCCGGAAGGCGATTTTGCTGTCATCCACCATCTCCAGAATCTCCGGAAGCAGGTAGGTGAGACGGATGTAGCGACGAACTTGCTCATAACTATCACCTGCTGCTTTACCGATGATTGCAGACGACAAGGCATCTTTTCCCTTTAACTTCTCCACCACTGGTGTAGAAGTTAAATCTGTCCGTTTTCCCTGTCTCCGCATGGCTTCCAGCTTCATTTTATACGCAAAAGCCTTTTCCGACGGCAATACGCGCTCGCGCTGGAGATTGCTGTCCACCATGACGATGATCGCTTCATCATCCGTCAGGTCCCGCACGATGCAGGGGAGGGTATCCAATCCGGCCAGCCTGCTGGCCAGCTTGCGCCGGTGTCCCGACACCATCTGATAGCTGCCGTCCGCCAGCTGCCGCACAAGCCCCGGCACCAGAACGCCGTGCAGCTGCACACTCTCCATCATTTCCATCATGGCTTCATCCTGCCGCACCTTAAAGGGGTGGTTCGGGAAGTCGCCGATCTGGTCCAGCGGAAGGTCCAGCACCACATCCAGCTTGGCTGCGTCCCGCTGCTCCTGCGTGGTGAACAGGCTATCGAGCGATGTCAGCAGGCCGGATGCGTTGCTTTTCGCCAATGCCTTCCACCTCCTTCACCAGCGTGCCGTAGGCTCTGGCGGCACGTCCATTCGGCTCATGCCGGAAAATGCTCTTGTCCGCTGTACTGATCTCTGCCAGCCGCACGGTAGCGGGAATGACGGCATCCAGCACGGGCAGGTATTTGCCGAAATTTTCTTTTACCCCGGCCACAATGTCTTTGCGGAAGTTCGTGTCATTCGCCATGGTCAGAAAGACGCCGCCGATCTTCAGCTTTGGGTTGATCTGCTGCCGGATGCTCTGCACCGTACCTACAAGCTCCGTCATGTCCTCGGCTGCCAGATAGTCCGCCTGCACCGGGATGAGTACATGATCCGCAGCCGACAGGGCATTGATGACCAGCATACCCAGCGACGGGCGGCAATCCAGCAGCACATAGTCGTAATTCTTCTTGATACCGTCCAGATAGCGTTTGAGCACGGTTTCACGGCTCATGACATTGACCAGCCCCACCTCCACCGCCGATAGGCTGCGGTTGGCAGGGACAAAATCAAAGCCCTCATGGTGGTGCAAAATTTCCGGGTGCTCCGGCTCGGCTTTGTGCTGCACAACGGCGTTCATCTGCTCCGCCAGGGTATGAGGCAGCTCATGGGGCTTGCGCTGACCGAGCATCTTGGTGAGATCACCCTGCGGGTCAACATCCACAAGCAAAACCCGTTTGCCGTCCATGGCAAGCCCCGCACCGATGCAGTAGACACTGGTGCTTTTGCCGACGCCGCCCTTTTGGTTGGCGACGGCGATCACTTTGCAATTTGCCATTTGAGGTTCCTCCTTTTCGTAAATTTAGCCGCCCGAAGAAATTGGACGGCTATGTAATGCGTTTGGGTATGAAAAAAGCCACACAGTTTTGAAAGGAAAACTGTGTGGCTTCTATTATGTAGGCTTCAGGTACGGACCCGTTTGATTTTTGCATCTACCAGAAGCAAGATAACCTCGTCCACGATGTCGGCATAGCGTCCTTGGCGAATCAACTCATTTTTAAGGCGGATGAGACTCCGCAGAATAATCTTCGCCTCGCTCTCTGTATAGTATAATTTGATTTTTCTCATCATCGCTGCATTTTCCTCCCTTCCAGCTTCATTGTATTTTACATGCCATAGTTCTGCAAACGTGCAAATCACCGCCAACGAAGCAATTACGGGCTTGGTCAAAATGTGGATACATTCCGACGCAGATGATAGCAAGAAAAGGTTTCTCATGCATGGTGTCCTTTAATTCTCAAAATAAAAGCATCTCCCATTACAAATAGGAAGTGCTTTATTTGCTAAATTCACTTTTCTTCCGCAGTTCCAAATAAGACCCGCAGATAATCCTGCCGTCCGTCCAAAACGCGGGAAACCTGTATCGCCTCATTCTCAATGCGGTAGAACAGAAAATAATTTCCGCTGAGCAGTGCCCGCAGGTTAGTTTCTTTACCAATTTTGGCCGAGACGGAAAATCCTAAATGCGGATTCTGCTGTAGAAGCCGCAAATCATGTGTGATGTTCTTCGCAATGCGTCGCGCCGCCTGTGGGTTATGCAGCTGCATCGAAATATACGCACTGATCTCTGCCAAATCACTGGCTGCTGCCGGTGTAATTTTCAGTTTATACATCCGTCAGCCCAAGCTGGGACTCCACTTCCTCCAGCGTGAGCCAGCCCCCTTCTTCCGCAGATTTCCAGCCCTTGTCGATCTCCGCCATAAGCTGAGCCGCAGCCTTTGACTTCATGTACTCTGCGTTTTCGGGGGACAGCAGAAATGGAAAGCCGTTGCTGTTCAGCGATTGCTGTAAAAAAATATTAAACGCATCCGTCAAGCTCAGTCCATAGGCAGAAAAAACATCCTCAGCCTCTCGCTTGATCTCCGGGTTAATACGCATCTGAAACATCGCCGTTTTGGGCGCAGAAGCTACATTGATACTTGAACCTTGCATAGCTCAGACCTCCTTTTTCTTTAGTATACCCACAGCAGCAGAAAATGTCAACACATTGTTAGTACAAACCGCCGTATGTGAAGACTACCTTTTGATTGTCTGCGATGTAAATGAGTGATTCCGACCAAATATCCATTTTATCTCATAATTCGTCTCTTATTCGCATTTTGTGTTTCTAAGTAGTGAAAAACACCAATTCTTTGAGGTGAATACACACCGCAAGATGTGGGCGTCAACCTGAAGGAAGGCTACAACGGCGACCTGACCTCCCGCGAGGCCGGTTCCGTGGGCGGCCAGATGGTCAAGAAGATGATCGAGTCCTACGAGAAGAACCTGTAACCATATACGCATAACAAAACTGACGCTGCGGCAGCAGCGTCAGTTTTATTATGGAGGTCTAAGGGGGGTGGCTGCGGCTTTCTTGGTCAGTCCACAATCGTCCGGGCCATTTCCTCCGGCGTGATGCGGTACACGGCCCCGCCAAGGGGCTCAAGCGCCGCCAGCACGGCAGAACGTTCGTAGCGGCAGCCCAGCAGCACAGAGCAAATTGCTTCCGCGTCCAGAGTGGGAAAAAAATCGCCGTAAACCGAGGCGCTGCGGATGATACCCTTCCGGACCTCGATTTTAAATTGAATTTTTCCCCCTGCAAAGCGGCCGGTGCGCTCAATGTTGAATTGGGGGTCCGCGCCGAAGATACGGTCCCAGCTGTTGAATTTTTCCCGGGCCAGCTCCCGGATGCGGGCGTCGTCCTCCGGCGTCACGGTGTAGATGGCGGTGCTGCCGTTCATGATATGGCGCACCATGGTCTCCTTGAAGGTCTCCGGGTCCATGGGCTGGGGCAGATGGTCGGAGATGTTGGTGACTCGGTCCCGGACGGACTTGATGCTCTTGGAGGTGATCTTGTAGCTGTCCGGCGTGGTGGCCGCCACCATCTGCCGGATATCCGTGTCAAACAGCAGGGAGCCGTGGTGCACAATGCAGTCTCCCAGCCGGTACTGGGCGTTGCCGGAGAACTTCCGGCCGTCGATGGTCAGGTCGTTGCGGCCGTTGAAGGAGGCGGTGACTCCCATCTCTTCCAGTGCGCCGATCACCGGGGCGATGTATTGGCCAAACTCGATCTCCCCGGCCTCCCGGTGCTGGATGAAGGAAAACTGCCAGCCGCCCAGGTCCGTATAGATGGTGCCGCCGCCGCTCATCCGCCGCACCAGGTGGATGCCGTGGGCGTCGGCATAGGGCTTGTTGATCTCCTCCAGTATGTTCTGGTATTTGCCCACCATCAGCGTGGGCGTGGTGCGCCAGAACAGAAACACCGTGTCCGGCAGGCGCTTTTCCACCGTGAAGTAGTTCTCAAGGCCGAAGTTGTAGTAAACATCCGTGGAGCCGGTCTCAATATAGATCATGCACGTCCTCCAGAGCCTCCCAGGCCTTATAGGAGCTGCGGGCCAGAGGCGCGGAGGCCACATGGCGGAAGCCCTTAGCCAACGCCAGATCCTTCCACCGGGCGAAATCCTCCGGCGTGGCATACCGGGCCAGGGGATAGTGCTGCGGCGTGGGCTGAAGATACTGGCCGATGGTGAGAATGTCGCAGCCGGTTTCCAGAATGTCGTCCATCAGGCGGTCGATCTGCTCCTCCGTTTCGCCCAGGCCCACCATGAAGCCGGTTTTGGTCAGCAGGGTGGGGTCCTGCTCCTTGCAGTACCGCAGCACCTCCAGGGACCGCTCATACCGGGCCTGGGGCCGGACGGCGCTTTGCAGCTCCCGCACCGTCTCCACATTGTGGTTCAGCACCTCCGGATGGGCGGCAATCACCGTGTCCAGGGCATCCGTGTTTCCCTTCATATCGGAAATCAGCGCCTCCACGGTGGTGCCGGGACATGCGGCCCGGATGGCCCGGACGCATTTGGCGAACTGCTCCGCCCCGCCGTCGGGCAGATCGTCCCGGGTGGAACAGGTCAGCACCACATGCCGCAGATTCAGCTTTTTTGCGGCCTTTGCCACGTTCATGGGCTCCTCCGGGTCCGGCGGCAGGGGCCGTCCGGTGGTGACGTTGCAGAACCGGCAGTTCCGGGTGCAGACGCTTCCCAGGATCATAAACGTGGCGGTGTGCTTCCGGTAGCACTCCCCCAGGTTGGGACAGTTGGCCTCCTTGCACACGGTGTTGAGCTTCAGGTCCCGCATCAGCTCCGCCACTTCATCCACGGCCTCCTGGTTATAGCGGACCTTCAGCCAATCGGGTTTTCTCTCCATGCCGGCCCTCACTCCGTTTCCAGAATGGCCACCGGCGTTTCCACGTCCACCGTGTCGCCCTCCTCGATCAGCTGCTTTTTCAGCACGCCGTCCTGGGTGGCCTCGATCTGGTTGACCACCTTGTCCGTCTCGATTTCGAACAGGGGCTCACCGGCGGAAACGGGCTCGCCCTCCTCCTTCAGCCAGGCGCACAGAACGCCCTTTTCCATCTCCGGCCGCAGCCGGGGCATGACAATATTTTTCTCCATGATAAAAATCTCCCTTTCTCGCAGAATATCCGGCTACATCAGCCAGTCCATCAGTTCATCGGCCCGATCCGGGGCCACCCGGAGACAGACCGAGGAAAAGCGCTCCGGGTCCAGCCGTCCGCCCTCCAGCAGTGCGGCAGCCAGGCCTCCGTCCAGCAGGGGACAGTCCACCGTTACACCGGACACAATCCCCCGTTTGGCCTGATAGGCCACCCGGATGGGCGCCCCTGCGAACACGCCGGTTTTTTCATAGGCAAAGGCCGGGGTCTTGCCCCAGGTCCACTCCCAGGAACGGTATTTCTCGTCCCGCAGGCGGCAGACCTCCGCCTCCTGCTCCGGCGTCAGCGTCAGGCGCGGGCTACCGGGGGGCACCATCCGGTCCAGAAGCCGCTCCCGGAACTCCTCAATGGTCATGGGCCGGGCCAGGTGCTCCCGGATATTGGTGACGGTGCAGATGGCGGATTGGGTCCCCTTGCTCTGGAAGCAGTCGTTTTTCCGGTGGGTGGTGATCTGATCCAGCACGCCGAGGTCGGAGGAAAACAGCAGCGTGCCGTGGTGCAGCAGCCGCCCCTTTGTCATCCGATGGGCGCTGCCGGAGATCTTCAAATCGCCGATGGCGATGTCGCAGGTCCGGTTTTTCCGGGCCGGAACGCCGATGTCGTTCAGCGCCGCCAGGATAGGTCCCAGGCACTGGTCGTAGTCTATCGCGGCCCCGCCGTCGGAAATGTATGTATAGTTCAGATTCCCAAGGTCGTGGTATACCGTGCCGCCGCCGGTGATGCGCCGGATCACCGGGATCCCCAGCTGCCGCAGACGCTCCACGTGAACCTCCCGGCAGATGTTCTGATAACTGCCCACGATCACGGCGGGGTCGTTCTGCCACAGCAGGAATATCTCACCCTCGCGGAAATGCTCGAACACATACTCCTCAAACGCCTGGTTGTAAAACGGGTCGTGGGAGGAATTCAGCACCGTCAGCATAGCGGCACCTCCTTTCAGCGCTGTGTCGATATGGCATTCTCATTTTATCGGACCCTGTCCCTGATGTCAATAGTATGAGGGCACTACGTTTTTGTGAAGAAATGGGACGGGCCGGAGGAATTCCTGTGTATGGGAAGCACCGGAGAATAAAAAACTGACGCCGCGGCAGCAGCGTCAGTTTTGTTATGGGTTCGGTTTATTCGGCTTTGGCTTCCTTTTTCTGGGGCATGGGGATCTGGGCCAGGACCACCGCCGCGAACATCAGCACGCAGCCCAGATATTCCCGGCCGGTCATCTGCTGGTGCAGGACAACGGCACCGGCGATGACGGCGAACACGCTCTCCAGGCTCAGCAGAATGGTGACCACCGTGGGATTGGAGTCCTTCTGGGCCAGGATCTGCAGGGTATAGCCCACGCCGCAGGAGAACACGCCCACATACAGCAGGGGCCAGATGCAGTCCAGCAGCACCTGGAGGCTGATGGTGTCGAAAAACAGGGCCAGAATGGTGGACCAGGTGCCGGCAAACAGGAATTGCAGGCAGCTGAGCTTCACACCGTCACAGGTGGCGGTGAAATGGTCGATCACCAGGATATGTACGGAAAAGCATATGGCACATACCAGCACCAGCAGGTCGCCAGGGGCCAGGGAGAAGCTGCCCTTGATACACAGCAGGTACAGAGCACCCACGGACAGGGCCACGGCGATCCACACCGGCAGGCTGACCCTCCGCCGGAAGAACAGGCCGAACACCGGCACCAGGACCACATACAGAGCGGTGATGAACCCGGCCTTGCCGCCGTCGGTACCGGCCACAAGGCCTGCCTGCTGGAAGTTGGAGGCAATGGCCAGCACCGTGCCGCAGCAGAAGCCGCCCAGCCACAGCTGCCTGCGCTGGGCCTTCTTCTCCTCAGGGGTGACCTGGGGCCGGTCCTTCCTGAAGCCGCTTGAGACGGCCAGAACCACCAGCAGGGACAGCACGGCGATGTAATACCGGGTGCCGTTGAAGGTAAACGCGCCCATGGCGTCGGCGCAGACGTCCTGGGCCACGAAGGCCGTGCCCCAGATAAAGGCCGCCAGAATGGGAAATACCACCTGGCGAAGCTGATTGTTTTTCATACGAACGCTCTCTCTCTTTCTTCTTATGCTTGCGGGCCGTCCTCGCCCCCGTCCAGGGGATCGACGTGCCATTGGAATTTCTTTTCGGTGCCGGTGAGGAGCCGCCGGATATTGCCCCGGTGGCACCAGATCACAAGCGCCGCCACCGCCGCCGACAGGGCGGTATACAGCCAATTGTGGCCCATCAGCAGGAACACCGACACCGGCATACTGGCCGTGGCGGCTACGGAGCCCAGGGACACATACCGGGTGGTCAGCCACAGCACCGCAAACAGGCCCCAGGCAATCAGAGCCACCCGCCAGTCCAGCATCAGCACCAGCACGCCGCCGGAGAGGATGCCCTTGCCGCCCCGAAGGCCGAAGAACACCGGGAACATATGGCCCAGCTCGCAGCCGATGCCTGCGATCAGCAGGCCCAGGGTCCAGTCGCCCACTACCCAGTGCATCAGGTATCCGCCGATGAGGCAGGCCAGCACGGTTTTCCCCATGTCGCAGATGATGACGCACAGGGCATACCGGGCGCCGTAGGTCCGGTAGAAGTTCGTCAGGCCCGCGTTGCCGCTGCCGTGCTGGCGGACATCGTCCCGGATGATGAAATGGGAGGTCATCACCGACCCATTGAAGCAGCCCAGCAGATACGACACCAGCAGCGTCAGGGCCACAGTAAATACCACAGACAACTCAGCTATCCTCCTCGCCCTTCTGGCGCACGGTCATGATGATGGGGGTGCCCTCCAGGCCGAACACGCTGCGGATCTGGTTTTCCAGATACCGGCGATAGGAGAAGTGGAACAGCTTCTTGTCGTTGCAGAACACCACGAAGTGGGGCGGGCGGATGCCCACCTGGGTCATGTAGTAGATCTTCAGCCGGCGGCCCTTGTCCGTGGGGGGCTGGACCCGGGTCTGGGCGTCGGCCAGAACGGAGTTGAGCATACCGGTGGTGATGCGCATGGAGGCCTGCTCCCGGACATAGTTGATCAGCTCAAACAGGCGGCTGACCCGCTGGCCGGTCATGGCGGAGATGAACACGATGGGGGCGTAGGTCATATAGCTCAGGTCCCGGCGGATGTCCTCCCGCATACGGTCCATGGTCTTGCCGTCCTTTTCCACCAGGTCCCACTTGTTCACCACGATGATGCAGGCCTTTCCGGCCTCGTGGGCCAGGCCCGCCACCTTGGTGTCCTGCTCGGTAACGCCGTCCTGGGCGTCGATCATAATGAGGCACACGTCGCTGCGCTCAATGGCCATGGTGGCCCGCAGGACGCTGTATTTCTCGATGGCGTCGTCCACCTTGGACTTTTTGCGCATACCGGCGGTGTCGATGAAGTTATACTTGCCGGCAGCATTTTCAAAATAGCTGTCGATGGCGTCCCGGGTGGTACCGGCCACATCGCTGACGATGACCCGCTGCTCCCCCAGGATCCGGTTGGTGAGGCTGGACTTGCCCACGTTGGGCTTGCCGATGATGGCCACCTGGACCACGTCGCTGTCCTCCTCCTCGTCGGTCTCCGGCGGGAAGTATTGCAGACAGGCGTCCAGCAGGTCGCCGGTGCCGTGGCCGTGGACGGCGGACACGGCGATGGGGTCGCCCAGACCCAGGTTGTAAAACTCATAGAACTCCGGGTCGGCGGGGCCGGTGGAGTCCATCTTGTTCACTGCCAGGACAATGGGCTTCTTGGACCGCTGCAGCATTCCCGCCACCTCCTGGTCGGCGGCGGTCATGCCGGTTTTGATGTCCGTCACCAGGACAATGACGGTGGCGTTGTCGATGGCGATCTGGGCCTGTTGGCGCATGAAGGCCAGGATCTCGTTATCCGTGTTGGGCTCAATGCCGCCGGTGTCCACCAGGGTGAACTTCCGGCCGTTCCAGTCGGACTCGCCGTAAATGCGGTCCCGGGTGACGCCGGGGGTGTCCTCCACGATGGAAAGACGCCGCCCGATGATTTTGTTGAACAGCATGGACTTGCCCACGTTGGGGCGGCCCACGATGGCGATCAGTGGCTTGGACATAGGGGGTACCTCCTTCTATATTGGATGCGGCGGTCATTCCGCCGCGAACATGGCGTCCACCAGGGCGAAGCCGTCCTCGTCCACCACCTGGACGGGAACGCCCAGCTCCCGGCTCAGACGCTCCACGGTGTAGTCGTCCAGAAACACGGTTTCGCCATGGCGCAGCATATGGATGGGGATCAGCACCCGGTCGCCCAGGTCCCGGCCCCGCAGCTGGGCGGAGATATCCTGCCCGGTAAGCAGGCCCGCCACGTCGATGGTGTGGCCGAAGAAGTCGTTTTCCACGGCGATGACCTGGCCCCGCAGGCCGGGATAGTCCCCCATGGCCCGCTGCACCAGGCCCCGGAGAAACGGGGCCGCCGCCGTGCCGGTGGCGATGGTGAAAGGGGAGAAGCGCGCAGGCACGTCCACCGTGGCCAGCCCCGCCAGAAAATCGTCCTCCAGGGAGCGCATCAGGCCCACGCCGTTTTCCAGCTGGCGGTAGCCCTCGTAATACTCTGCCTGGGGCAGGGGACGGCCCGCCCGCAGATACAGCTCGTCGGCGCAGAAGAAGCGCCGGGTGCCGAAGCGCTCCAGATTCTCCCGGCCGTATTCGTCGGCGATGTCGATGATCTCGGCGGCGGTGGCCGTGTCCACCGGGCGGAGCTTAGCCAGGCCCTGGCGGTATTTGGTGATGCCCACCGGCACCAGGGAGCAGCTGGAAAACTGCATCTCCGTCAGGTCCCGGAGGGTGCGGCGCAGCTGGTCCCCGTCGTTCCAGCCGGGGCAGACCACGATCTGCCCGTTCATCACGATCCCCGCCTTGCAGAAGGCCCGGATATAGTCCAGGGACCGCAGGGCGTTCTTATTCCCCAGCATGGTGCAGTGGAGCTGTGGGTCCGTGGTGTGAACGGACACGTTGATGGGGCTGATGCGCAGGTCGATGATCCGCTGGGCCTCCCGCTCCGTCAGGTTGGTCAGGGTGATATAGTTGCCCTGCAGAAAGCTCAGCCGGGCGTCGTCGTCCTTGAAATACAGGGTCTTTCGCATACCGGGGGGCATCTGGTCCACGAAGCAGAAAATGCAGTGGTTGGCGCAGGAGCGCATTTCGTCCATCAGAACGGTGTCGAAATTCAGGCCCAGGTCCCGGCCCTCGGGCTTGCGCAGGGACACGGTCCGCACGGCGCCGGAGGGCTCCCGCAGCTCCAGGCGGCAGTCGGTATCGTAGCCGTAAAAGCGATAGTCCAGCACGTCGATGATCTCGTGGCCGTTGATGGTCAGCAGCTGCTCCCCGGCGGCGATTCCGGCCCGCTCTGCCGGGCTGTGCCGGTCCACGGAGGTGATGATGGTGCTCATGTGTTGTTCCTCTTTAGCTCTGGCGGCATAATACCGCAGTTTATCTAAACTATTATACCCAAGTTTTCCCGGTTTTGCAAGACCGATTCCGGTCATTTCTGCCGGGAAAAAATCACCCCTTTTCTTTTGACAAAATATACGCTATAATATGATTTTAGATTGACTTACACCGGGAGGGAATCATATGTCCTCACAGCTGCTTGAGATATTGAACGGCGTGAAAACCATGTCCATTGTGGGCATGTGCAAAAACGCGGGAAAAACCACCATGCTCAACTGGATGCTGCACCATGACCGGCTCCGGGGGACCCTGGGGCTGACGTCCATCGGCCGGGACGGCGAGTCCACCGACGTGGTGACGGGCACGGAGAAGCCCGGCATCTTCGTCCGGGAGGGAACGCTGATCGCCACGGCCAGGGATATGCTGCGGCTGGGCGATGTGACCACGGAGATCCTGGCCACCACCGGCATCCCCACGCCTCTGGGCGAGGTGGTGATCCTCCGGGCCCGCAGCGCCGGAAACGTCCAGCTGGCGGGGCCGTCCATCACCAGCCAGCTGCGGGAGGTGTCCCGGATGTTTTTTGAGCTGGGGGCGGACAAGTCCATCATCGACGGGGCACTGGGCCGGAAATCCCTGGGAGCCCGGGCGGTGGCCGAGGGCGTGGTGCTGTGCACCGGCGCGTCCTATCACATGAGCATGGAAAAGGTGGTGGCGGACACCGCCAACATCTATCGCATCATGAACCTGCCCAAGGCGGAGACTCTGCCGCCGGAGGCGGAGGAGGGCCTGGAAAAGTGCCTGAAGGAGCACGGCGAGGCCCTGGCCCCCGGGGCGCTGACGGACTCCATGGTGGTGCCCCTGCTGCGCAGCGGCGTGCTGCGGGGCGGCCGCCTGGTGGTCAAGGACCCCAGCCGGGTGCTGCTGACGCCGGACACCCTGGATAAGCTCCGGACCCGCCAGGTGCGGCTGGAAACCGCCGAGGCCGCCCGGACCCTGTGCGTCACCATCAACCCCGTGTCCGCCTACGGGTGGAAATTCGACAAGGACGAGTTCATGGCCCGGATGAAGGAGGCCGTGGACGCACCGGTCATCAATGTAAAGGAGGAGCTGGCATGATCCAGATTCGTTTTGAGGAGAGAGAGAAGATCGGCCTGCAATACATCCTGGAGAGCCTGCACGGGTGCAGTCCCTTCGGCCAGGAGCGCATCCGCCGCCTGCGGTACTATACCCCGGACGAGCGGCAGGAGCTGGAGCAGGAGCTGCGCAACGTGGAGCGGGCCGCCGCCCATGCGGAGGAGCTGAAGGACCTGTATGACCAGATCTGCGTGGTGCTGTGCCAGATGAAGGACATCCGGGGTTCCCTGCGCCGGTGCCGGGAGCTGGAGGTGCCGGACCATGTGGAGCTGTTCGAGCTGAAGGGCTATCTCCAGCGGCTGGAGACCCTGCGCCCCCTGTTTGAAAAGCTGCGGGACACGGCGGGCCTGACGGGCCTTGCCTTCCACGATCCGGCGGCGGCCCTGGCCATTCTGGACCCGGAAAACACCCGCAGCCGGGGCTTTTACATTCCCGATGCCGCCACCCCCAGACTCCGGGAGATCCGCTCCGCCAAAAAGCAGGTGGAGGAGCAGCTGTATCGGGCCCAGACCGATGCGGAGAAGGACGACCTGCGGCAGAAGCGGGTGCGCATCTGCGCCGAGGAGGACAGTGAGGAGATGAAGGTCCGCCGCTCCATGGGCGCGGCTCTGGCCCCCATGGCCGACGACCTGCTGGCCGATGCCGACACCGCCGGACGGCTGGACTTCCTGATCCAGAAGGCCCTGTTTGCCCACCGGTTCGGCGGCGTCCGGCCGGAGCTGACCGACACCGCCCTGGAGCTGACGGATATGATCAACCCGGAGCTGTGCGATCTGTTACAGGAGCAGGGCCGGGCCTTTGTGCCGGTGTCCATCTCCCTGGACCGGGGAGCGGCAGTGATCACCGGCGCCAACATGGGCGGCAAGTCCGTGGCCATGAAAACCGTGGCCCTGAACGTGCTGCTGCTGCAGGCGGGCTTCCTGGTCTGCGCCAAAAGCGCCCGGATGCCCCTGTTCTGGAGCGTGCATATGCTGTTTGACGATCTGCAGTCCATCCAGTCGGGCCTGTCCGGCTTCGGCAGCGAGATCGTCCAGTTCCAGAAGGCCCTGGCGGAGGTGGAGCAGGGCTACTCCCTGTTCCTGCTGGACGAGTTCGCCCGGGGCACCAACCCCGACGAGGGAGCCATCATCGTCCAGGCGGTGACCCGGTATCTCAACGACGTCAACGCCATCTCCCTGCTGACCACCCACTATGACAAGGTGGCCGAGCACGCCCGGGTCCACTATCAGATCATCGGCCTGCGGGACGTGGACCCCGAGCAGATCCGCCGGGAGCTGGCCGCCACCAACGAGGACGGCGTGGCCGTTATCGCCCGGCACATGAACTATGGCCTGTACCGGGTGGAGGGCCGGTCCGACTGCCCCCGGGACGCCCTGAACATCTGCCGGATGCTGTCGCTGAAGCCGGAGATTCTGGAGAAAATCGAACAGAGCTATTGACGCCTTCACAGGGGGAAATGTCCGCGCACGGCGGACATTTCCCCTTGTGCGTTCTGTCGCCCCCGGCGTTTATTCAGGAGAAACGGAGTGCGAAATTTTGTCAGATGTGCAAAAAAGTTATTGTGATTTCTGTCACAAATTCTATTGACAAATTCGAGGCCATCGCGATATAATGGGTGCAACAGAAGTTCATACTACAATCAATAGAGGCGCGGGCGACAGGGTACTGCTTCGCAGGGGACAGACATCCGGTATAACCGGAGCAGGAAGGGGCCGCCCGCCGAAAGGACAATGCCGGTCTGTGACCTTGCCCTTGGGGACGTCTGCGTAAGCGGCGTTACTGTCATGTTATCGTGTTTGTAACATGGAGCGCTATTGGTCAATGACCTTGACCGATAGCGCTCTTTTTATGCCCGAAGGAGCGCCGGAGAGAAGGAAGGCCTGTTTGCAGCACGGCTTCTGTTGAAGGCGATCCCAAAAAATCTGAAGGAGGAAAATACTTATGGAAAAGATGACTTCTCTGCTGCGTCTGCGTATGAGCGCCAAGGATGCTCATTACGGCGGAAACCTGGTGGACGGCGCACACATGGTGCACCTGTTCGGCGACGTGGCCACCGAGCTGCTGATCAAGTGCGACGGCGACGAGGGCCTGTTCTGTGCCTATGACAACGTGGAGTTCCTGGCTCCCGTGTACGCCGGCGACTACATCGAGGCTTATGGCGAGATCGAGAAGGTCGGCAACACCTCCCGCACCATGAAGTTCGAGGCCCGCAAGGTCATCGTGTCCCGTCCCGACATCAGCGCTTCCGCTGCCGACGTTCTGGAAGAGCCCATCGTGGTCTGCCGCGCCCACGGCACCTGCGTGACTCCCAAGGACTGCCAGCGCAAGAAGATCGAGAAGTAAGGGAGCGGCAGAAATGGAAAAGCTGATTATCACCGCTGCTATCTGCGGCGCCGAGGTCACCAAGGCGCAGAATCCCGCCGTACCCTACACCGTGGAGGAGATGGTCCGCGAGGCCAAGTCCGCCTACGAGGCCGGCGCCGCCATTCTGCACATCCATGTCCGCGAGGACGACGGCACCCCCACCCAGGACCGCGAGCGCTTCCGGGTGGTCATGGACGCCATCCGCAAGGAGCTGCCCGACGTCATCATGATCCCCTCCACCGGCGGCGCCACCGGCATGTCCCCCGAGGAGCGTCTGCAGCCCACCGAGCTGTTCCCCGAGATGGCCACGCTGGACTGCGGCACCTGCAACTTCGGCGACGAGGTGTTCGACAACACCATGCCCACCATGCGCGCCTTCGGCAAGCGCATGCTGGAGAACAGCATCAAGCCCGAGTACGAGTGCTTCGAGCTGGGCCACATCGACACCATCCTTGGCATGGCCAAGAAGGGTGAGGTGCCTGCCCATCCCATGCAGTTCAACTTCGTCCTGGGCGTCCACGGCTGCACTCCCGCCACCGTGGAGAACCTGGCTTTCTTCGCCAGCAAGATCCCTGCCGGTTCCACCTGGACCGTGTCCGGCGTGGGCCGGGCCGCCTGGACCATGGCGGCCGCTGCCATCGCCATGGGCGGCAACGTCCGCGTTGGCTTCGAGGACAACATCTATCTGGGCAAGGGCCAGAAGGCCGCGTCCAACGGCGAGCTGGTGGCCAAGGTGGTCCGCATCGCCAAGGAGCTGGGCCGCGAGATCGCCAACCCCGCCGAGGCCCGCGAGATCCTGAGCCTCAAGCCCCTGCAGTAACCCGACAAACAATTAAGAGAAATATATTAGGAGGATTTTTACAATGGCTGAACTGAAAGGCAACAAGTACGGTACCCATCGCGTTATCGAGCCCAAGGGCGTTCTGACCCAGGCTGCTTGGAAGGTCGACAACGACATGTCCAAGGTCTATTCCAACGAGATCGTCTGCGACGTCACCTCCCTGAACATCGACTCC
>OGCQ01000577.1_pt1 | contig 57437 bp, 54 predicted proteins | sample 1570161 | NCBI WGS metagenome assembly OGCQ01 (sample SAMEA4384402, study PRJEB24528) | human gut metagenome | reverse complement strand
GTGCGCGCAAACACGGTTTCCGTCATCGTATGGCAACTAAAAACGGTCGTCGCGTGCTTGCTAGCCGTCGTCGTAAAGGACGCAAAGTTTTGGCTGCATAATCCAAACGAATACAAGATGAAGAACCAACGGAAACTCGAGACCGCTGGTTTTTTTGTTGGATAACAACGAGACAAACTGCATTTACCACGAGATTTTGATATAATAGAAAATGATATAAAGAGGATTGAACTGATGAATATTTTTGATACACATACACACCTTAACGTGGATAATTTTGCAGGAAAAGAAGCTGAAGAGATTGCTTTCGCACGCGAGCTAGGTGTTACCAAGATGAATATTGTGGGTTTTGATACAGAAACCATTGAAAAGTCGCTAGCGCTGTCTCGTCAATATGATGAACTATACAGCACGATTGGTTGGCATCCAACTGAGGCAGGCTCTTATACGCAAGAAGTTGAAAACATGATTGTCAGTCATTTGCACGATTCCAAAGTTATTGCCCTCGGTGAGATTGGTCTGGATTATCACTGGATGGAAGATCCGAAAGATGTGCAGATTGAGGTCTTCAAACGTCAGATTCAGCTGTCGAAAGACCACGATTTGCCATTTGTTGTTCATACGCGTGATGCGCTGGAAGATACTTATGAAGTTATTAAGGAAGCTAGTGTTGGCGAACAGGGTGGTATTATGCACTCGTATTCAGGCTCTTTAGAAATGGCTGAACGTTTTGTTGAGCTTGGTATGATGATTTCTTTTTCTGGTGTGGTGACTTTTAAAAAGGCTGTAGATGTGCAAGAAGCTGCGCAGAAGTTGCCTTTAGATAAGATTTTAGTTGAGACAGATGCACCTTATCTAGCCCCTGTACCAAAACGTGGTCGTGAAAATCGAACGGCTTATACTCGTTATGTTGTAGATAAAATAGCAGAGCTTCGCGGCTTGACGACGGAAGAAGTTGCACAAGTGACGTATGAAAATGCACTGCGGATATTTAATTTGAAAGAAGATTGATGAAAGAAAAGATTTCTCAGGTTCTCGTTGTGGAAGGTCGGGATGATACGGTTAATCTTCAACGATATTTTGATGTGAAAACCTATGAAACCAGAGGTTCAGCGATTAACCAAGAGGATTTAGAGCGAATTGCAAGACTTCATGATTTACATGGGGTTATCGTTTTTACTGACCCAGATGTCAATGGTGAGCGGATTCGTAGGATGATCATGACCGCTATTCCTGGTGTTCAACATGCTTTTTTAAGGCGTGATGAGGCCGCGCCTAAGTCTAAAAATAAAGGGAAGTCATTAGGTATTGAGCACGCTTCTTATGAAGATTTAAAAGCTGCTCTTTCGCAGGTGACTAAACATTTTGAAAAAAAGACTGATTTTGATATCACACGTTCAGATTTGATTCGCTTAGGATTTCTGGCAGGCAATGACAGCCGCAAACGTCGTGAATTTTTAGGAGAAGAACTCCGCATTGGCTATTCAAATGGGAAACAGTTGCTTAAACGACTAGAATTGTTTGGGATTGGATTGACAGATGTTGAAAATGTAATGAAAGAGTACGAAAGGAAGCGACATGGCAAATAGAAGTTATATTTATTTTAAAAACGGAGATGAGACACGTGTTTTAGCGGAGGGAATTTATAGTATTCCCTATTTCTGGCAACTGTTTTGGAATGAAGAAGATCTGCAAGCAGCTATTGATTTGTGGAAAAAAGTAGAAGAGCTTGAAAAAGAAGATAAAGAGAAAGCAGAAGAATTTTATCAAGAGCAGAATATGGGAGTTACTCTTTCCATTGAAAAATTCCAGCAAAATGCCCGCCACAATCGGTCTTTTTTAGAGCAACATGCTCCACAGGTGTTGCAACTGTATGATGATTTTGTTCGCTATATTATTGCAAATGTCAAAGAGGATGATACGCTGGGATTTGACGTTTTAGAAATTGTTTCTATGGACGAATTGCCTATCGCTTCTGATAAACTTTTAAAAAATATCCGTGCTATTCAGCAAAATCAACCAGAAGATTTAGATTTCTCTCTAACGGATAAGGACTTGCTTGGGTTAGCTATGGGGTTTCCAGATGATTATGCTTCAGACATGTTGCCAGAAGACAATATTCTAAAATCAGCTGCTTACCAAGATGAGTTGAAGAAGCGGCAAAATCAAGAAAGCAAGCAGGCAGATAATGTGATTGAATCCGATTCAAAAGGTAACAAACGTCGGATTCATCCGGCATTTTGGATTTTGCTTGTGCTAGGAATTATGCGGATTTTATATATTTTATTTAGCTAATGGATAGAAATGAGAACTATGAGAATTGCGGATTATAGCGTGACGCGAGCGGTACTTGAGCGTCATGGTTTTACTTTTAAAAAATCATTCGGTCAGAACTTCCTGACAGATACCAATATTTTACAAAAAATTGTGGATACAGCTGAAATTGATAAACATGTTAATGTGATTGAAATCGGACCAGGCATTGGGGCACTGACTGAGTTTTTAGCGGAGAATGCAGCAGAAGTCATGGCTTTTGAGATTGATGAGCGTCTAATGCCGATTTTGGCAGATACCCTGCAGGAATTTGAAAATGTTAAGATTATCAATGAAGATATTCTTAAGTCAGACCTACAGGCTCGAATTAAGGAATTTTCCAATCCAGAATTACCTATCAAAGTGGTGGCTAATCTGCCTTATTACATCACGACTCCGATTTTGATGCATCTGATAGAAAGTCGGATTCCTTTTTCAGAATTTGTTGTGATGATGCAGCGAGAAGTAGCTGATCGCATCTCGGCGCAGCCCAATAGTAAGTCTTATGGTAGTTTGTCAATAGCTGTGCAATATTACATGACAGCTAAAGTCGCTTTTATCGTACCGCGGACAGTCTTTGTTCCCGCCCCAAATGTGGATTCGGCAATTCTGAAAATGACTCGTAGAGACAAGCCGGCAGTTGAGGTCAAAGATGAACCCTTCTTCTTCAAGGTCTCAAAAGCTAGTTTTACTCACCGTCGGAAAACCCTCTGGAATAATCTAACTAGTTGTTTTGGCAAATCGGATGAAATTAAAACAAGACTGGAGATCGCTTTGAATAATGCTGATCTGTCTCCAAATGTTCGAGGAGAAGCACTTGATTTGCAAGAATTTTCCCGCTTATCAGATAGCTTATATGATGAGGGATTCAGATAAACTGAATAATAAGTATCACATAACAAAGAACCTCGCTAAGTTCATCTTAGTGAGGTTCTTCATAAGGAAAGGACGGGATTTGAACCCGCGCATGAATAAAATCCATTTGCCGGATTTCGAGTCCGGTGCCGTACCAAGCTGGGCCACCTTTCCAGAATTTAAAATAAGCGCTTTTTGAATGGGGTATATCCAACTATGTTACTTCGTTCCAAACGAGAAGACAAAGCGTAGCATAATTTGAGTAAGGTGCGCTACAATTGACGAAGTCTCAAACGAAATAAAAATGCGGAAAAAGGGATTTGAACCCTCACGTCCGAATGGACACATGCGCCTGAAGCATGCGCGTCTGCCGTTCCGCCATTTCCGCTTGGTTTCTATTATACCATATTAGAAACGTTTTTCATCATTTTTTTGCACTAAAAAGCAAAATACTGCTTTTTTTGTTATAATGAATTTATTAAGCATTAAAGGAGTCCATTTGAAAGGAATAATCGTGAAAGCCTTAGCAGGTTTCTATTATGTAGAGTCAGAAGGCAAGGTTTATCAGACTAGAGCTAGAGGAAATTTCCGCAAGAAAGGACAAACTCCCTATGTGGGGGATGAGGTCGAATTTTCTGCTGAGAAAGATTCTGAAGGTTATATCTTAAAAATAGCAGAGCGAAAAAACAGTCTGGTACGACCACCTATTGTCAATATAGATCAAGCTGTTGTAATAATGAGCGCTAAAGAACCAGATTTCAATCCTAATCTTTTGGACCGTTATTTAGTCCTCTTGGAGCAGAAAGCTATCCACCCGATTATCTATATCAGTAAATTAGATTTGTTGGCGGATGACAAGGAATTAGACGTTTTCCTTGATATTTATTGCTCTATCGGCTATGATACTGCCAAGACAATAACAGAACTGTTGCCGTTTTTAACAGCTAAGACGACTGTTTTCATGGGACAAACTGGGGTTGGCAAATCTACTCTGCTCAATAAAATGGTACCAGATTTACAGTTGGAAACCGGAAAAATTTCAGAAAGTTTGGGTCGTGGTCGCCACACAACTAGAGTGGTTAGTTTTTACAATCTCAATGGGGGAAAAATTGCAGACACACCGGGATTTTCTTCGCTGGATTATGAAGTGGACAATGCAGAGGATTTAAATCGAGCATTTCCTGAAATTGCAAAAGTCAGTCATGGCTGCAAATTCCGGACCTGCACGCATACGCATGAACCGAATTGTGCGGTAAAACCTGCCGTTGAAAAGGAACAAATTGCAGCTTTTCGTTTCGAGAATTACTTGCAATTTCTGAGTGAAATTGAAAACCGTCGTGAAACCTATAAAAAAGTAGCTAAAAAGCAACCTAAGTGAGGAGGAAGTCAAATGAAACCTTATAAAATTGCACCGTCTATTCTGAGTGCAGATTATGCGAATTTTGAATCGGAACTAAAAAAGCTAGAAGCAACTGGTGCAGAATCTGTTCATATTGATATTATGGATGGTCATTTTGTGCCCAATATCAGCTTTGGTGCGGGTGTGGTCGCGAGCATGCGACCGCACAGTAGATTGGTATTTGATTGTCATCTTATGGTATCTAATCCAGAACATCATATTGAAGAATTTGCTCGTGCGGGTGCAGATATTATCAGTATCCACGCTGAAGCAACCCCTCATATTCACGGAGCTTTGCAAAAGATTCGGACGGCAGGTGTCAAGGCAAGTGTCGTTATCAATCCAGGGACGCCTGTTGAAGTGGTGAAAAATGTTTTGAATTTAGTCGATCAAGTCTTGGTTATGACGGTCAATCCAGGCTTCGGTGGACAAGCCTTTCTGCCAGAAACAATGGATAAAGTACGGGAATTAGTTGTTTTGAGAGAAGTGAACCAACTAGACTTTGATATTGAAGTAGATGGTGGTATTGATGATGAAACCATTCGCGTTGCCAAAGAAGCCGGTGCCAATGTCTTTGTAGCGGGCAGTTACGTTTTCAAAGGAGATGTAGCTCATCAGGTTCAAACATTGAAAGAAGCATTGCATGACTAAAATTGCTCTTTTTGCTGGCGGGATGATAGATAGTTTTCAAGTGGATTTTGACATTTTTATCGGAGTGGACAGAGGAAGCCTGTTTCTCATTGAACAAGGCATTTGTCCAGACTTAGCGGTCGGTGACTTTGATTCTGTTTCGGAGGAAGAGCTGGCTTTGGTTTGTTCTCAATCTAAGGAGGTACTTCAAGCACAACCTGAAAAAAACGACACAGATTTAGAACTAGCTGTCAAGACTGTTTTTGTACGTTATCCGCAGGCACAAGTGACTATTTTTGGTGTTTTTGGCGGGCGCTTGGATCATACTTTGGCAAATATTTTCTTGCCGAGCGATCCAGAAATCACGCCTTATATGCAACGAATTCGGCTTTGTAGTGCGCAAAATGAGCTCAGCTATTGTCCTCAAGGGCGTCACGAGATAAAGCCGGTAGTTGGTATGGATTATCTAGCTTTTATGTCTGTGAGCAATAGTCAGTTAACGATTGAAGGAGCCAAATATCCTTTAAACGAATCCAATTATTTTTTCAAAAAAGTGTATGCTTCTAACGAATTTATAGATGAGCCCGTTTTTTTAGAGTGCCAATCAGGTTATGTTATTGTCATTTATAGCAAAGACAGGAGTTAGTATGGAGTTTATAATTATCCTCTTATTGCTGGGAAATCTTGTTGTGACCTTTCTTTTATGGCAAAAGAATCAGCAACAGGCAGATCAGGTACAGAAATTGCTGGAAGATCAAACTGATCACTTATCTAATCAGTTGGATTACCGTTTTGAGCAAGAAAGGCAGCAAAGTTTTCTATCACAGCAACAGCTGGAATTGGCTCTGGGAGATCGTTTGGGTGAGGTGCGTACGGATTTACATCGGAATTTAACGGAAATGCGTTTAGAAATAAGTGAAAATCTAACCCAAAATCGTGATAAGACAGATGAACGAATGCGCCAAATTCAAGAGTCAAATGACCACCGTTTAGAACAAATGCGCCAAACGGTGGAAGAAAAATTAGAGAAAACGTTGCAGGCGAGATTACAAACCTCTTTTGAAACAGTCTCTAAACAGTTGGAGTCGGTCAATCGCGGTTTAGGAGAAATGCAAAATGTAGCGCGTGATGTTGGCACTCTAAATAAGGTGCTCTCCAATACTAAAACGCGCGGAATTTTAGGCGAATTGCAGCTTGGTCAAATCATTGAAGACATTCTGACACCGAGCCAGTATGAGCGTGAGTTTGCAACAGTTCCAGGCTCTAGTGAACGTGTAGAGTATGCAATTAAATTACCGGGACAAGTGGAAAAAGACTACATCTATTTACCAATTGATTCCAAGTTTCCTCTGGCAGACTATTATCGTTTAGAGGATGCTTATGAATCAGGAGATAAAGAAGAAATTGATTTTTACCGCAAGTCTTTGTTAACTAGCGTCAAACGTTTTGCTAAAGACATTAAGAAAAAATATCTGGCACCTCCTGCAACCACGAATTTTGGAGTGATGTTTTTGCCAACGGAAGGGCTTTATTCAGAGATTGTTCGCAATCCAGAATTCTTTGACAATTTGCGTCGGGATGAGCAGATTGTGGTGGCAGGGCCGTCTACGCTATCTGCTTTGCTTAATTCGCTTTCGGTCGGTTTTAAAACGCTCAATATTCAAAGAAGTGCAGATGACATCAGCAAGGTTCTGGGCAATGTCAAATCAGAATTTAATAAATTTGGCGGTATTTTGCTCAAGGCACAAAAACATTTGCAACATGCATCTGGCAATATTGATGAATTGCTGACGCGAAGAACTAATGCTATTGAACGGACTTTGCGTCATGTTGAAATTTCGGATAAGTCGGCCTTAGATGGTCTATTAGATTTTCAAGATGAAGAGGAAGAATATGAAGATTAACCAAATGAAAAAAGATGAGCTATTTGAAGGGTTTTATCTCATCAAATCTGCTGAACTTCGTCAAACAAGGGCAGGGAAAAACTATTTGGCATTCACCTTTCAAGATGACACTGGAACGATTGAAGGGAAATTGTGGGATGCACAACCGCACAATGTGGAAGAATTTACTGCTGGAAAAGTCATCCATATGCAAGGGCGCAGAGAAGTATATAACAATACTCCGCAAGTGAATCAAATTACACTACGTCTGCCAAAAGTTGGTGAGCCAAACAATCCAGCTGATTTTAAAGAAAAGCCGCCAGTTGATGTCCAAGAACTACGTGAATATCTGTCACAAATGATCTTCAAAATTGAAAACCCAATTTGGCAGCGTGTGGTGCGAGCCTTGTATGCTAAATACGATAAAGAATTTTATTCTTATCCTGCTGCTAAAACGAATCATCATGCTTTTGAAGCAGGACTTGCTTTTCATACAGCTACAATGGTGCGGTTGGCAGATAGCATCGGAGATATTTATCCGCAGTTAAATAAAAGTCTTTTGTTTGCAGGGATTATGTTGCATGATCTAGCAAAAGTGCTGGAATTGACGGGTCCTGAACAGACAGAATACACTGTTCGAGGCAATCTCATCGGACATATTGCCTTGATTGACGAAGAAATGACAAAGGTATTGGTAGAATTAAAAATCGAAGATACCAAAGAAGATGTCATCATTCTCCGTCACGTATTACTAAGCCATCACGGTTTGTTGGAATACGGCAGTCCTGTTCGTCCCAAAATCATGGAAGCAGAGATTATCCACATGATTGACAATTTAGATGCGGAAATGATGATGATGACTTCAGCTTTAGCCTTAGTTGGTGAAGGTGAAATGACCAATCGAATCTTTGCTATGGACAACCGCTCCTTCTATAAACCAAATTTTGATAAGTAAAAAACGAAAAACGAATGTTATTGCAAAAATAATGTTCGTTTTTTGGTCTTATTATGATATAATGAAGAAAATAAAATTGGTGAAAAAATGAAATTAAGAAGAAGTGAACGCATGGTAGTCATTTCTAACTACCTAATCAATCATCCTTATGAACTAACTAGTCTCAATACATTTGCTGAAAAGTATGAGTCCGCAAAATCCTCCATTTCCGAAGATATTGTCATTATTAAACGTGCTTTTGAAGAAATGGAAATCGGATATATCGAAACCATCACAGGAGCAGGCGGAGGTGTTATTTTTACTCCTTCTATCTCGGATAAAGAAGCTAGAGCAATGGTGGAAGAACTTTGTACGAAATTATCCGAAAGCAATCGGATTTTACCTGGTGGCTACATTTATTTGTCAGATTTGTTGAGTACACCTTCTATTTTAAATAACATTGGACGCATTATTGCCAAAACATTTAGAAAACAAAAAATTGATGCTGTTATGACCGTTGCTACAAAAGGAGTACCTTTGGCAAATGCAGTGGCAAATGTATTAAATGTCCCATTTGTCATCGTGCGCCGCGATTTGAAAATTACAGAGGGTTCGACGGTTAGCGTCAATTATGTGTCGGGTTCAAGTGGGGATCGTATTGAAAAGATGTTCTTGTCGAAACGCAGCCTAAAAGCTGGAAGCCGTGTTTTAATCGTAGATGATTTCTTAAAAGGTGGTGGGACAGTCAACGGCATGATTAGCCTTTTACGAGAATTTGATTCGGAATTGGCTGGTGTAGCAGTTTTTGCGGAAAATGCACAGACAGAGCGTGAGCACTTAGATTACAAATCTTTGTTGAAAGTAACAAATATTGATGTGAAGTCTAACAAAATCAGTGTAGAAGTTGGCAATATTTTTGACAAATAGATGAGGTGAGAATTTGAAAAATATATTGGATAAATTGGATCAAAGCTCTTTGTGGCTAAGAATTTCGATTGTTATAGCTTTGGTACTCATTCTTGCTGCTGGATTATTTTTCGTTAAAAAGCAAGATGATGCGACGCGTGCAGCTGCTCCGACTGTAAGGCGAACCATTTCAACATCAAAATCTTCAGAATCGAAAGCAGAAAAAGAGAAAAAAGAGCAAGCCAAAATTGCACAAGAGGCAGAAGATGCTGTTAAAAAATTGGAGACAGAGCAGACGACGGCTAATGTAACGCCTGCTCAAGAAAAAGTGGACAAGTTGAAAGACGAAGCTCAAAAAGCTCAACTTCAACAACGGATTAAGGCAGTTAGTGATGCGATTGCTGCGCGTGAAGCCAATGAAGCAGCTGCTACAGCAAATCAAAACGCTGTGACGCCTCAAACAGATGCAGGGCAAACTTATCAACAAACCTATCAAGCTCCTGCAACTTCAGCTACCACAGGACAGGCTGAGACCAATTCAGCTCAAACTCCAACGACTAACAGAGCAGGTGTCCCAGCCACAAATACTACGGGGCAATAGATGGGAACTCAGCAAGAAAACTATAAAAATATATTGACAAAGAAAGTGTCGTCGTGTTATACTAATAGACGGTACTTTTTACTTTTGGTCTCTCAAAAGTGTACAGAGACGTGCTGACAAATGTTGCAAAAGTACACGCAGATGATAGCTGTCACCAAGTGTATCATCACCAAAATTAAAAAAATACAGGAGAAATGTAGATGCCTACAATTAACCAATTGGTTCGCAAACCGCGTAAATCAAAAGTAGAAAAATCTAAATCACCAGCTTTAAACGTTGGTTATAATAGTCTGAAACGTGTGCCTACTCGTGAAAACTCACCACAAAAACGTGGTGTAGCAACTCGTGTTGGTACTATGACACCTAAAAAACCGAATTCGGCTCTTCGTAAATTTGCTCGTGTACGTTTGAGCAATCTTATTGAAGTAACCGCTTATATCCCAGGTATCGGACATAACTTGCAAGAACACAGTGTTGTGCTTCTTCGTGGTGGACGTGTAAAAGACCTTCCAGGGGTACGTTATCACATCGTTCGTGGTGCACTTGATACAGCAGGTGTAACTGATCGTAAGCAAGGCCGTTCTAAATACGGTACCAAAAAACCAAAAGCATAAGGAAAGGGGATAAAGATAAATGAGTCGTAAAAACCGTGCGCCTAAGCGCGAAGTATTGCCAGATCCGCTCTACAATTCAAAATTAGTAACACGTCTTATCAACCGCGTTATGCTTGATGGGAAACGTGGTACAGCCGCTTCAATTGTATATGGCGCTTTTGAGCAAATCAAAGAAGCTACTGGAAACGATGCACTTGAAGTATTTGAAACAGCTATGGAAAACATCATGCCTGTACTTGAAGTACGTGCTCGCCGTGTTGGTGGGTCTAACTATCAAGTTCCAGTTGAAGTTCGTCCAGAACGTCGTACAACACTTGGACTTCGTTGGTTGGTAACAATCGCTCGTCAACGTGGTGAACACACAATGGTTGATCGTCTTGCAAAAGAAATCTTGGATGCAGCGAACAACACTGGTGCAGCTGTTAAGAAACGTGAAGATACTCACCGTATGGCTGAAGCTAACCGTGCTTTTGCTCACTTCCGTTGGTAAGATTGCTACTCTTTTTAGAGACTTGCAAAAAGCTCAGTACTCTTACTAATTAGCATGAGTAATCAACAAGCGGGTAGGATTTGCCTACTCGCTTTTCTTAAAATATGTTATAATAAACTGTAAATAAAATAATAGGAGAAATAACCAAATGGCTCGCGAATTTTCACTTGAAAAAACTCGTAACATCGGTATCATGGCTCACGTCGATGCTGGTAAAACAACAACGACTGAACGTATTCTTTACTATACCGGTAAAATCCATAAAATTGGTGAAACACACGAAGGTGCTTCACAAATGGACTGGATGGAACAAGAACAAGAACGTGGTATCACCATCACATCTGCTGCAACAACAGCGCAATGGAAAGATTATCGTGTCAATATTATCGACACGCCAGGACACGTGGACTTCACTATTGAAGTACAACGTTCGCTTCGTGTATTGGACGGTGCTGTAACTGTTCTTGATTCACAATCAGGTGTTGAACCTCAAACGGAAACAGTTTGGCGTCAAGCAACTGAGTATGGTGTTCCACGTATCGTATTTGCTAACAAAATGGATAAAATTGGTGCAGACTTCCTTTACTCAGTAAGTACCCTTCATGATCGTCTTCAAGCAAATGCTCACCCAATTCAATTACCAATTGGTGCAGAGGACGACTTCCGTGGAATCATTGACTTGGTTCGTATGAAAGCTGAAATCTATACAAACGACCTTGGGACAGATATTCTTGAAGAAGAAATTCCTGCTGATTACCTTGAACAAGCTCAAGAATGGCGTGAAAAATTAGTCGAAGCAGTTGCTGAAACTGACGAAGACTTGATGATGAAATACCTTGAAGGTGAAGAAATTACTGAGGCAGAATTGAAAGCTGCAATCCGTAAGGCAACGATCAATGTTGAATTCTTCCCAGTTCTTGCTGGTTCTGCCTTCAAGAACAAAGGTGTTCAAATGATGCTTGATGCAGTTATTGACTACCTTCCAAGCCCACTTGATATTCCAGCTATTAAAGGTGTAAACCCAGATACAGACGAAGAAGAAACTCGTCCAGCATCTGATGAAGAGCCGTTTGCAGCACTTGCTTTCAAGATTATGACGGACCCATTTGTAGGTCGTTTGACATTCTTCCGTGTTTATTCAGGTGTCTTGAACAGCGGTTCATACGTATTGAATACTTCTAAAGGTAAACGCGAACGTATCGGACGTATCCTGCAAATGCACGCAAACCACCGTAACGAAATCGAAACTGTTTACGCAGGTGATATCGCTGCAGCTGTTGGTTTGAAAGATACCACGACTGGTGACTCATTGACGGATGAAAAAGCAAAAATTATCCTTGAATCGATCGAAGTCCCAGAGCCAGTTATCCAATTGATGGTGGAACCAAAATCTAAAGCTGACCAAGACAAGATGGGTATTGCTCTTCAAAAATTGGCTGAAGAAGATCCAACATTCCGTGTTGAAACAAACGTTGAAACTGGTGAAACAGTTATCTCTGGTATGGGTGAGCTTCACTTGGATGTCCTCGTAGACCGTATGCGTCGTGAATTCAAAGTGGAAGCAAATGTGGGTGCTCCTCAAGTATCTTACCGTGAAACTTTCCGTGCACAAACATCAGCACGTGGATTCTTCAAACGTCAATCAGGTGGTAAAGGTCAATTCGGTGATGTTTGGATTGAATTTACTCCAAATGAAGAAGGAAAAGGCTTCGAATTTGAAAATGCTATTGTTGGTGGTGTCGTTCCACGTGAATTTATCCCAGCCGTAGAAAAAGGTTTGGTTGAGTCAATGGCAAACGGTGTCCTTGCAGGTTATCCAATCGTTGACGTGAAGGCAAAACTGTATGATGGTTCATACCACGATGTTGACTCATCTGAAACAGCCTTCAAGGTTGCAGCTTCACTTGCGTTGAAAGAAGCTGCTAAGACTGCACAACCAACCATTCTTGAACCAATGATGCTTGTTACCATTACTGTTCCAGAAGAAAACCTTGGTGACGTTATGGGACATGTAACAGCTCGTCGTGGACGTGTTGATGGTATGGAAGCTCATGGTAACAGCCAAATCGTTCGTGCTTATGTACCACTTGCTGAAATGTTCGGTTATGCAACGGTTCTTCGTTCAGCATCTCAAGGACGCGGTACTTTCATGATGGTCTTTGACCACTACGAAGATGTACCAAAATCAGTACAAGAAGAAATCATTAAGAAAAACAAAGGGGAAGCTTAAGCTTTGAATTAAACCTGGGCACTCGCGTTTGCGAGTGCCTTTTCTTTTTTTGGAAAATAATCTCTCTATCAATCAAAAGAAAAAATAATCAATCTGATGAATCTGAATTTATAAATTCTTGTCTATTTTGTAAGTTGTGTTCTTCTGTTTTCAGAAGATATTACCTTGCTTTTTCAAATCAGTGAAAGTCAAAATGAAAATTAGTGAAAGAACTCATAATACTTGTTAATAACAATGAAATCAGTTGCAATTTTAAGAGAGAAAGTATATAATAGATATGTTGAAAGGTGATTTGTAGCGACTCAAGTTACTCTTTTCACATAAAAATTTTTTTGATTTTCATAAGGAGGAAATCACGAATGGTAGTTAAAGTTGGTATTAACGGTTTCGGTCGTATCGGTCGTCTTGCTTTCCGTCGTATCCAAAACGTAGAAGGTGTTGAAGTTACACGCATCAATGACCTTACAGATCCAGTAATGCTTGCACACTTGTTGAAATACGACACAACTCAAGGTCGTTTCGACGGTACTGTGGAAGTTAAAGAAGGTGGATTCGAAGTTAACGGTAAATTCGTTAAGGTTTCTGCTGAACGTGACCCAGAACAAATCGATTGGGCTACTGATGGTGTAGAAATCGTTTTGGAAGCAACTGGTTTCTTTGCTAAGAAAGATGCTGCTGAAAAACACCTTAAAGGTGGTGCTAAGAAAGTTGTTATCACTGCTCCTGGTGGAAGTGACGTTAAAACAATTGTATTTAACACTAACCACGATGTTCTTGATGGTACTGAAACAGTTATCTCTGGTGCTTCATGTACTACAAACTGCTTGGCTCCAATGGCTAAAGCACTTCAAGACAACTTCGGTATCGTTGAAGGTTTGATGACTACTATCCACGCTTACACTGGTGACCAAATGATCCTTGACGGTCCACATCGTAAAGGTGATCTTCGCCGTGCTCGTGCTGGTGCTGCAAATATCGTTCCTAACTCAACTGGTGCTGCTAAAGCTATCGGTTTGGTTATTCCAGAATTGAACGGTAAACTTGATGGTTCAGCTCAACGTGTTCCAACTCCAACTGGATCAGTTACTGAATTGGTTGCTGTTCTTGAAAAGAACGTTACTGTTGATGAAGTAAATGCAGCTATGAAAGCAGCAGCTAATGAATCATACGGTTATACTGAAGATCCAATCGTTTCTTCAGATATCGTAGGTATGTCATTCGGTTCGTTGTTTGATGCAACTCAAACTAAAGTTCTTGACGTTGATGGAAAACAATTGGTGAAAGTTGTATCTTGGTATGATAACGAAATGTCATACACTGCACAACTTGTACGTACTCTTGAATACTTTGCAAAAATCGCTAAATAATTCATTAGTATATAGAGAAGAGAGGCTTGCCTCTCTTTTTTGTTGTTATTTGAAAAGCGTATATAATTATTCTGATTATGATTTGCTCCATGAAAAAAACAACTTGAAATTATTTAGATCAAGTTGTTTTTTTAGCTATTTATGCAAGATTATCTTGCTAGAGTTCTTCATCTGGTGTTAAAATCATTGGAATAATGATAGGCTCACGCTCTGTATTTTCATATAAAAATGGTCGAAGAGCATTTACAATAGCTCCATTGACAGACTGGATGCTGGCATCTTTATTTTTCAATGCAATACGTATCGCATTGAAAAGAATACGTTGGCTATGACGGATCAGTTCACCTGATTCCCGCATATAGATGAAACCGCGACTGAGAATGTCAGGACCGGCTAAGATCATCTTCGATTTAAAGTCAACGGTAGCGACTGCAAGGACGACGCCATCTTCGGAAAGGTCACGTCTGTCACGGAGGACTGCAGCACCAATTTCTCCGATACGATTGCCATCGACATAAATATCTTGTGCATTGAAACTTCCGGCAATGCGAGCAGAATTAGCAGTTAAGGCTAAAACGTCTCCATTACTCATGATAAAGATATTGTCTTTAGGCACTCCAGTATCCATTGCAAGTCCCGCATGCACTTTTTGCATACGGTATTCACCATGGACTGGCATGAAATACTTCGGTTTTATCAAACGAAGCATAAGTTTTTGTTCTTGCTGTCCACCGTGTCCGGAAGTATGAATATTGTTGATTTTACCGTGGATAACATCAACACCAGCTTCTGAAATGGTGTTGATAAGCTTATTGACACTAGTAGTATTTCCTGGGATAGGACTAGAAGAGAAAATCACTGTATCACCTGGTTGAAGCTGTACTTGACGATGTGTTCCATTGGCGATACGTGAAAGAGCCGCCATTGGCTCTCCTTGGCTTCCTGTACACATGATAAGTATTTCGCTGGCAGGATAATCTTTAATCTCATTTGGCTCGATGAAAGTACCTTTAGGCGCCTTGATGTAGCCAAGTTCAATTCCATTGGCGATGGCTTTCTCCATTGAACGACCAAAGACTGCAATTTTCCGTCCTGTTTTGACAGCCGCATCAGTAGCCTGTTGTAGGCGGAAAATATTGGAAGCAAAGGAAGCAAAAATAATCCGTCCATGGATGTTTTCAATGATTTTCATAATGGACTGACCGACCACTTTTTCCGAATTTGTAAAAGTCGGAATTTCTGCATTGGTTGAGTCAGAGAGAAGAACTAGAACCCCATCCTCGCCAAGAGCTGCCATTCGATGCAAATCCGCTGGTTCTCCAACGGGTGTAAGGTCAAACTTGAAGTCACCTGTACATACAACTTTCCCTTGAGGTGTGTGAATGACAATTCCTAACGGCTCTGGAATAGAGTGGGTTGTGCGGAAGAAAGTTGCTTTTAAATGTTTAAATTGAAGTTCAGTGTTTTGATTGATCTCATAGAGCTTAGCATCACGTAAAAGACCGTGTTCTTCTAGTTTCCCGCGGATAAGTGCTAGAGCAAGTGGTCCTGCATAAATCGGAACATTGGCTTGTTTGAGTAGGAAAGGAATCCCACCGATATGGTCTTCATGTCCATGAGTAATCAGAACACCTTTGATACGGTCAACGTTTTCTACGATATAGGAATAATCAGGAATAACATAATCAATCCCTAAAAGGTCATCTTCAGGAAATTTGATACCAGCGTCAACGATGATAATTTCATCTTTGTATTCAATTCCGTAGGTATTTTTTCCAATTTCTCCTAAGCCACCAATGGCAAATACACCGACTTCTTCGGGTTTTAAAGTATAAGACATGGTTTAGAGCTCCGTAATTGTAAAGTTGCCTGATTCTTTTTCATATTCTAAATGTTTATCAGACAAGCGTGTGATAAATTCGACATTGTAAGGCGTTTTTTCTTCAACGAGTTTACGCGCTTTAATGCGTCCTTCTAATTCATCCTTAGCGTCAATATCCAAGTAAAGCGACTGCGTATTTTCGCGTCGTGGATTGCGCTCTTTTGTTTCTTGATAAAAAACTTTGTAAATCATTTAATTTCCTTTCTCATTCATAATCAATCTACCAGAAAATAGCCACCTTATTTTCAAGGGCGGGCTTCATCTATTTAATTTCTCGGGTAATAAATTGATTTTGATACGTTACAATTATAATCATTATATCATAAAAAGCTGATTTAGTAAAAGAAAGAAGTTGGAAAATCTAGGAAAATGATTTTCACCAAGGTCTTATTTTTTTGGAAATCATATTGAGGAAATCCGTATTTTTTGTAGTATAATAGAAACTAGATTATCACGAAGGAAATATAAAAATGAAAATTTTAGCTTTTGATAGCTCTAATAAAGCATTGGCAATTGCGATTTTAGAGGATGAACAGTTACTTGCTGAGATGACAATAAATATTAAAAAAAATCATAGCATTACATTGATGCCAGCAATTGATTTTCTCATGAAAAGTTTGGATTTAAAACCAACGGACCTAGAACGCATTGTGGTTGCAGAAGGTCCGGGTAGTTATACAGGTTTGCGGATTGCTGTAGCAACAGCTAAAACTCTGGCTCATACCCTTAAGATTGGCTTGGTTGGAGTTTCTAGCTTACGGATTCTGGTACCAGAAAGTATTGATGGCTTGGTTATTCCTCTCATGGATGCTAGACGCAACAATGTTTATGCTGGTTTTTATAAAAATGGTAGGATCGTTCAGCCAGAAGCTCATTTATCTTTTGAAGAGGTCTTGGAAAAAGCCAAGCCTGATTCTCAAGTAACCTTTGTAGGAGAAGTGGAAAATTTTGCGGAGCAGATTCAAGCAGTTTTGCCAGAAGCTTTTATCAAAACAACTCTGCCAAACGCTGCACTCCTTGCTAAAATCGGTCTGCAATTACCAGCTCGCTCTGTTCATGACTTTGTGCCAAACTACCTCAAGCGAGTGGAAGCGGAGGAAAATTGGTTGAAAAACCATGAAGAAACGAAAGATTCTTACATCAAACGCTTATGATTGAGATTAAAAAAGATGAAAAAAAGCAGACCGTTGATTTGACAGAGCGGATTTATCAGGTATTGAAAGACGTGTATGCAGTCAGTCCGTGGAGTGTGGAACAAATAGAGAAAGATTTACAACATCCTTTGTCGAGCTATATTTTAGCTCTAGAGGGTCAAAATTTAATTGGTTTTCTGGCTTTTCAGGAGTCAGATTTTGAAGCGGAAGTTTTGCAAATTGCGGTTAAGAAGGCTTATCAAGGTAAGAAAATTGCGACCGCTTTGTTTGAACATCTGCCAATTAACAAAGAGATTTTCCTTGAAGTGAGGGAGTCCAATAAGCCAGCTCTGCTATTCTACAAAAAAGAAAAATTTGAAGAAATCGCGCGGCGGAAGGCCTATTACCATGCGCCAGTGGAAGACGCAATCGTTATGAAAAGGGAGAACTATGGAAGATAGATATATTTTAGCTTTTGAAACGTCTTGCGATGAGACCAGCGTGGCGGTTCTGAAGAATGAGACTGAGCTTTTGAGCAATGTCATTGCCAGCCAGATTGAGAGTCATAAGCGTTTCGGCGGCGTGGTACCGGAAGTGGCCAGTCGCCACCATGTGGAAACTATCACGGCTTGCATTGAGGAAGCCTTGGCAGAAGCAGGCATTATCGAGCAAGATGTGACAGCCGTAGCTGTGACCTATGGACCTGGTTTGGTGGGGGCTCTTTTGGTTGGATTGGCGGCTGCCAAGTCCTTTGCGTGGGCACATCATTTACCACTTATTCCTGTCAATCACATGGCGGGACATCTAATGGCTGCTCAGAATGTCGAGAACTTAGAATATCCTCTTTTAGCACTACTAGTCAGCGGAGGGCATACAGAGTTGGTTTATGTCAGCGAAGCCGGTGATTATCAGATTGTAGGGGAAACACGTGATGACGCGGTCGGAGAAGCCTATGATAAAGTTGGTCGTGTGATGGGTTTGACTTATCCAGCAGGGCGTGAGATAGATGAATTGGCCCATAAAGGACGGGATATTTATGATTTTCCGCGGGCTATGATCAAGGAAGACAATCTAGAATTTTCATTTTCTGGTCTCAAATCAGCCTTTATTAATTTACATCATAATGCCAAGCAAAAAGGTGAGTTTCTTTCCAAGGAAGATCTGGCAGCTAGTTTTCAAGCTGCTGTTTTAGATATTCTCATGGCAAAGACAAAGAAGGCTTTAGGGAAATATCCTGTCAAGACCTTGGTGGTTGCGGGTGGTGTTGCAGCTAATCAAGGCTTACGTGAACGTTTAGCAGCTGAAATAACAGATATTAAAGTTATCATACCGCCTTTGCGTCTCTGTGGGGACAATGCAGGAATGATTGCTTATGCCAGTGTCAGTGAGTGGAACAACGCCAATCTTGCAACATTAAATCTGAATGCCAAGCCAAGTCTGGCGTTTGAGACAATGGAAGAATAAGAATGATAGGAAAAAATTTTAAGACTGGTGTTAAGGCAGCCGTGCCAACAGCTCTGGGTTATATTAGTATTGGGTTAGCCTGTGGCATTATTGGTGCTTCCTATGTCACTCCTCTTGAAATGGCACTGATGAGCATTCTTGTCTATGCAGGAAGTGCTCAGTTTGCTATGCTGGCACTCCTTGCCATCCATGCATCGGTGACAGCTATTGTTCTGACAGTCTTTTTAATCAATTTGCGTCTATTTTTGCTGGGACTTCATACATCTACTTTTTTTCGACATGCAAGTCTATGGCAAAATATCGGTATCGGAATCCTTTTGACAGATGAAACATATGGCGTTTTACTAAGTGAGCACGTTCATACAAAGGATATTTCGCTTCAATGGATGTATGGAAATAATATGACAAGCTACCTTGCTTGGATGATAGGAACGGTGGTCGGAACGACGTTAGGAAGTCTTTTGCCAAATCCAGAAGTGTTTGGCTTAGACTTTGCGCTTGTGGGCATGTTTATTGGTATTTTTTCTTCCCAATTTTTAGTGATGCTACATAAAACAAAACTTCAAAAACTAATCGTAATTTTGGCTGTAGTAGCTTTATCATTTTATGCGTTAAGTATGCTTGTTTCTTCGTCTTTAGCTGTTCTAATGTCGACCTTATTAGGCTGTGCTGTGGGGGTAATGCTAGATGATAAATAATTATATTTTTGTCGCTATTCTTTTCTCTGCCCTGGTGACATGGTTATCACGGATTACTCCATTTATATTGGTGAAATATCGTGGTTTGCCTAAGATTGTAGAACGGTTTTTACAGTATTTACCAATTTCTATTATTTTTGCCTTGATTTTATCCAGCATTGTAAATGGGAAGATAGGGCAGCTGCCAACCTTCAAATGGCTAGATTTAATAGCTGTTTTTCCAACAATTTATATTGCTTTTCGCTATCGTAACTTAGTGGTGACCGTGATTTTTGGTGTGATATTGGTAGCTGGTCTGCGATTTATGTTTTTATGATTTGATGGAGAACCTTTATGATTGATAAAATAGAATTAGGTGAATTTTATAGAGAATTGCGGATAGCAAGAGGTGTGAAGCAAAATGAAGTTGCGTGCGAAGGACTGACAGCCTCACAGCTTTCTAAGTTTGAGTTAGGGCAATCTATGCTGTCGGCGGATAAATTATTTCTTGCCATTGAAGGGATTAATATGACATTTGCGGAGTTTGCATATAAGCTCAACAATTATCAAGAATCCCAGCATATTCAATTGGGACATCAAATTGTCGATTTATTTGTTCGTCAAGATAAAGACAGTCTGGAGGATTTGCTTAACAAAGTTCAAGAAAAAGTATCCTCTCAACAATATATCCGTCTGAATAAAATTGTGATTCAAAATGCCTTGCACTCCTTGGATTCTAGTTATATTTTAAAAGAAGAAGATAAGCAATTTATAACAGCTTATCTTTTTGCCATTGATTCATGGACCTGGTTTGAGCTCTATCTTTTCTGTAATGCTATGCCCTTTTTGGAGAATCAAGATTTAATTTTTCTTTCAACAAGTTTGATGGAGAAATCTAAGGAATTTAAAGAGTTAGTCTATAATCAAATTTACATGAAAAGTTGTTTCTTAAATGTCATTTCAGAAATGATGGAACGTGAACTCTATCAATACATCAGCATTTTTGAAAGTGAGCTAGAAAAGTTGCTGACACCCTACGATGTCTTTGAAAAATTACTTTTGCAATTTTTAAGAAAAATCAATATCTATCTTCAGACAGGAGGAGAAAATCAAAAAGAGATTGAAGATTTCATTCAATCTCTGAAAGTACTGGATAATCCGCAGTTAATAGCATTATTAACTTTGAAATTACAGCAATATGAAAAATTATTAAAAACAGAAGATAACAGGACAGAAAATAATAATATCCATGATAATAGTGAATAGAATGGCGATAAATTTGCGTTTGCTCATTTAAGCTTTCCTTTTTGAAAAGTAGTATACTCTAAAAATTCAGAAAATTACAATAATTGCAAATTAGAAAGTCTACAGGATAAAAATGTCAAATATGCGATTTTAAAGAACTGGAGAAATTTAATGGTATACTAACAGATGAACCATTAAATGATAATAAAGAGTTGCAAAAAAAATCAAAAGAATATTCATAACACGTTCTTATATTAGTTTTTCAAAGTGAAAATAATCGTCAAGATGTTTTTGACTTTGGAATTGGGCCATTAGGAATTTATTGGGCATTATTGGGGAATAAATTCCCGTTTGAAATACACTTGGAGGGATGAAATTGAATATTTTTCTTTCAAATCGAAACTTTAAGCAACTTTCAATAAATGAATGGATATCTACATTTGGTGATACAGTTTTTTACTTAGCGTTTATCAATTATGTATCTTCTTATGCTTTTGCACCTCTTGCGATTCTTATGATTACAACATCTGAAACATTGCCGCAAATTATGCAGATATTCACAGGAGTTGTAGCGGATTTTCAAAAGAATCGAATTGGAAAGTACTCTGTTTTGATGTTTGTTAAGTTTGTTCTGTACGCAACTGTAGCATTGATACTGGTCGGGACAAAATTTTCACTTGTTTCTGTTTTTCTTATTTGCCTCATCAATTTTGTATCGGATACGATTGGTTATTTTTCAAGTGCTATGATAACGCCTATTTATGTAAAAATTATTAACAATGATATGACATCTGCGTTAGGTTTTAAGCAAGCGACAGCAAATTTAGTTCGTGTCTTTGGTAATCTAAGCGGAGGCGCTTTGATTGGTTTTATCAATATTGGAATGTTTGCCGGTATGAACGCCTTAACTTTTTTATTTGCGTTTTTTGGTATCTTATTGATTAGAACAAATCTTGTTCGTTTTGAAGAACAGATTGAAATTACACAGGCTTTAGATAGCAAAAATTTTTGGAAACATTTGCTGGATTCTTTAAAGATTTTAGGAAGTCTTGGAAATATTATTAGACTGATTGGGATTTTATCCATCAACCAAGCTGTCATAAATGTCACGATTCCTGTGACGACGCTTTTGTTAATAAAGTATCCTTTCGCTGGCTTAGAAACTGGTCAATCCATAGCTATCTTAACAACAGTTGAATTGATTGGTATAGTGTGCGGTAATTTCCTAAGTGGCAATGTGATGAAAAAAATGTCAACAAAAACAAGTGTTTATCTTAGCCAAGTGATGGAATTCGTGATTTTAGTCGGATTTTTGAACAATAATTTTCTAGTTGTCTTACTTGCTGCTTTTGGCAATACATTTTCAATTGGAATACTAAGCCCTCGTCTTCAACAATCTGTTTTTAGATTAGTACCGGAGCAATCAATGGGTGCTGTACAGTCTGGGATTAGTATGCTCAGTATTGTTTTACCAGGAATTTTATCTATAGTACTTGTTGGGATAGCAAGTAGTCTGGGGATAGTATATGTTGCTGTATCATTAGGAGTTCTATTATTTTTAGGAATGTTTTTAGTTTATTCAATAAAGAATATTGCTGAATAGAAATTAAAGTGAGGCATCATTTAGACAATCTGTGACTTTCATCTATCAAATAAACATTCTGCTTTGGAAATGATTTGCAATCAATTACTAAAGTAGAATTTTTTTGGTAAAAATACCGTTCAGGACAAAATAACCACCATTCAGGATTTTGATGAATTTTTTTGATGGAGATTTGATAGAATAAAGGAGATACAAAATTAAATATAACCTTTCAATTGTTAGAAGAACAAAATTTAGCACAAATAACGGGCGGAAATCTAGCAAAAATCACTCCTGGAGGTGGTCCGGGTACCCCTTATGGAACTTCCGGCATCTATATGGGATGGGGAAATTCTGGTGGTAATGGTGTTTGGGGTTGGGTTGGTCAGCTAGCACCTGCTTTTTCAAAGAAAAGGCCATAATGTGATGTGATAAAAGATAGAGGGAGGATGCTCTATGTGGAAGAAAACAATAGAATATTATGTATGCATAGGCTGTATTTGCCTATCTTATTATTCTGGTTTAGGGCTTCTGTTTCATTTAGACTTCGTTAGAAGTTTATCAGATGCTTGGTATTATTTTTGGCTAGCAATTGCTACAGCTTGCCATGTGGCTTTATTGACTTTTGTCATTTATAAACATAAAGAAAAATTGATTATCGTTAAACCGCAATTCAAATGGTCTTATCTAGGTTATAGTGTAGCAGGTTTCGTTATGAATTTGCTGTGGAATGCATTGGCAACACCGATCCTTCCGCATGGACAAAATCAAAATGCCATCAATGAAGTTTTGCAATCAATAAGAGGTGCTGCTTTATTTTGGGGGATGTGGATTATTCTGGGTATTCTGACCCCCATTTGGGAAGAATTGATTTATCGAGGTGTTGTCATGACAGCTTTAAAGAAATTTCAAAGCTTCCATTTGGATTTAATCGTTTCTGCTAGTCTATTTAGTATGGGTCATATCGTGCAGTTTGGCTGGTCAACGACAGATTTTATTTTATATTTTGTTCCCGGGCTCATTTTAGGTTGGGTCTTTAGGAAAACAAATGGGATCTACTATAGCATGGCGACTCATGTTGCCTGGAATAGCTTTCTTGCTCTCTTATATACTCTTTCACAAAGATAGTTTCTCCCAGCTATCTTTTTTTGATAAATATTTTAAAAATGTGTTGACTATGACCTTAGGTCAGGGTGTATAATCATCATTGTAAGGAGGAAATCATGTATCAAATCAAAGAAGCTGCGCAGCTTTCTGGTATTTCTGTTAAAACGTTGCATCACTACGATAAAATTGGACTGTTGATTCCGCAAAAGTCTGAAAACGGGTATCGCGTTTATAGTGAGTCAGATTTGGAACGCCTGCAAATTATTTTATTTTACAAATATCTTGGATTTTCTTTAAAGGAAATAGCAGAGCTGCTAAGTCAGCAAGAGCAGGAATTATTGCCTCACTTGAACAAACAGTTGCAGTATTTGCAGCAGGAAAGGAAACATTTAGATACCTTGATTTCTACCTTACAAAAGACAATTCAAGCGCAAAAAGGAGAAAGAAAAATGACAACACAAGAAAAATTTGTTGGATTTACCTATCAAGATCATCAAAACTATCGCGACCAAGCTGTCGAAAAATATGGGCAAGCTATTATAGATGAAGCGGCAAGTAGACAAGCAGGTCAAGAGGAGCAAGCAACGGAAGCCTTTAATCAAGTATTCCGAAATTTGGCAGAAAATCTACAAGTAGGTTTGAAAGTAGATGCAGCAGAAAATCAAGTGCAAGCAGCTAATCTTTTACAGGCTATCCGAACTTATGGTTTTGATTGCTCGTTGGAAGTTTTTGCTTCTATCGGAAAAGGCTATGTGGCAAATCTTGAGTTTAAAGAAAATATTGATAAATTTGGTTCAGGTACAGCTCAGTACGCTGCAGAAGTGATTGCGGCTTACGTTCGAACCAATGCGCAATAAATAGGCTAGGAATTTCCTAGCCTATTTTGTTCTTCTTCAAGTCATAAATCCAGTCGTCACCGTCTTTATAGTAAAAAAATTTACTTAAATCGTCTTCTAAAAAAACACGCAGCATCTCAGACATGTCACTGGTTGCCAGCTTTAAATGGGACAGATTTTTAAAATCTTCCCACCAGACCTTTCCTTCATCTGAGGATTGCAGCACACCAGAATAGTCCTCTGTCTTGTAGAGCAGTACGACATAACGAAAAGCCTCGTCATCATACCAATCCTTTATACCGCAAAGTTGAGGCTTGGAGATGGTTAGTCCAGTTTCTTCTTTGACTTCTCTGATAACTGCATCGGTAAAAGATTCTCCGCGCTCTACATGCCCGCCAGGAAAAGTAATGCCGGGCCAGTCAGACTTGACTCATTCTTGGACGAGAACTTTTTCTCCGTCATAAATCATGCACATGTTAACAAATTCTACATTTTCGAGTCGATTCATTTTATGATTCCTTTTGTTTGAGCTGAAGTAAAATATGAGCAATCACTCATAATGCACACTCCCTGCCACCCAGCCGGTACAAAGAGCTACGGTGATGTTAAAACCACCAGTATGAGCATTGATATCTAACACTTCACCAGCAAAATGTAGACCAGGTACGAGCTTGCTTTCTAAGGTTTTTGGATTGATTTCTTTGAGACTGACTCCGCCTTTTGTGACAAAAGATTTTGCCAGGGACATCTTACCTGTGACTGGAATGGTTAATCCCTTGATAATACTGAGAAGCTCTTCTTTTTGTGTAGGAGTGAGTTGTTTGACTTTTTCAGGAAAGCCTTGAACAAAAAATTCAGCCAAGCGTTCAGGGAGTGAGGCTTTCAAGGCATTCTTCAAGGATTTTTCCCGATTTTCTTCTAAAAAGTCTGCCAAATCCTGTTTACTCATCTGTGGCAGAAGATCTAGATAGATGGTTTCGCCGCCTTTGACAAAGCTAGACAAGCGCAGAGCTGCCGGACCGGATAGGCCAAAATGGGTAAAGAGCAGGTCGTGAGTGATGACATGCTTGCCATAGCTTAGGGTCACATCGTCCAGCGAAATCCCCTGAAGCGCTTTGTGAGGAAAGTCAGTCAGAAGAGGACTTTCAGCAGCCTCTAGCTCGGTAATCGTATGTTTGAAATGGCGAGCAATCTCATAGCCAAAGCCGGTAGAGCCAGTGGAAGGATAGGACTTGCCACCTGTTGTGACAATTAAGCGGTCGCAACTCCAAATGTACTCACTTGACCTGATAATAAAGCAATTTTCATTTTTCTTTACGGAAACCACTTCTGTCTGTGTTTTAATTGTAGCACCTAGCTCTTTCATTTTTTGTTCCAAGGTTTCAATAATCGTCCGAGACTTGTCTGTAGCTGGAAAAACACGACCGTGGTCTTCGACCTTGAGTTTGACACCATTCTCTGTAAAAAAGTTGATGATATCATAATTGTCAAATTGAGAGAAAACGCTGTAGAGGAAGCGACCATTGCCAGGAATGCCAGCCATGAGGTCATCCAAGTTACCGTTATTAGTCACATTGCAGCGACCGCCACCTGTTCCAGCTAGTTTTTTACCTAATTTTTTATTTTTTTCAAGGAGCAGGGTTTTCTGTCCATAAAAAGAACTGGAAATGGCAGCCATCATGCCGGCAGGACCACCTCCGATAACGATTGTATCAAAGTGTTTCATAGTATCTCTTTCTTTAGATAAATCTGTAAGGAATCTTTAAATTTTATTGTATCATAAATGCGGCGAAATTCCCTAAAATTCAGAGCAAATTTGACAGTTAAGCCTTGATATGATAAGATTTAGGTATCTATATCTAGAAAAAGTTTCAGAGGAAATTATGGCAATTGAAAAAACAGTCAGCGAGTTAGCCGAAATTTTAGGAATTAGCCGTCAGGCAATGAACAATCGAGTTAAAACTCTTGCACCCGAAGATACTGACAAAAATGAAAAAGGGGTCACTGTTGTAACGCGTAGCGGTTTGATAAAACTGGAGGAAATCTACAAAAAGACGATTTTTGAAGATGAACCAGTCAGCGAGGACGTGAAACAGCGTGAACTCATGGAAATTTTAGTAGATGAGAAAAATGCTGAAATCGTGCGCTTGTATGATCAGCTAAAAGCAAAAGATGTTCAATTGGCTAAAAAAGATGAGCAGTTGCGTGTGAAAGATGTTCAAATTGCTGAAAAAGATAAGCAATTAGATCAACAGCAACAACTGACTGCAAAGGCCATGAATGAACGTGAAACGTTGCTATTAGAATTAGACGAAGCTAAGGAAAAAGTACAAGCACAAGAACAAAAGGGCTTCTTTGCAAGATTATTTGGAAGATAATGAGAATCTCGGTTGAAGAAACTGGGATTTTTTTATAGAATGAAAAGTATGGTAAAGGAAGAACTAGCAAACACTATCAATATCCTTGGCTCTTTTTGTGGAAAACGCGATTTGCCAGAATTAACACAGTTAGCGTTGAAAAAGAAATATCACTTGAAACAAGTTGATGTCATGGTTCTGTTTGGCGGAAGTATTTTGGCTGGTGGAGACGTTTTGGCGCAGGCTATGTTAGAGGGGATAGCAAAGACTTATGTTATTGTCGGTGGGGCAGGACATACGACGGAGACTCTTCGGCAAGTGATCGCAAAGAAATATCCGAAAATAGAAACACAAACTTTTTCGGAGGCAGAAATTTTTAATGCTTATTTGAAAGAAAGGTATAATTTAACGGCTGATTACTTGGAATCTCACTCGACTAATTGTGGGAACAACATCACTTATTTGTTGGATTTGCTGAAAAGAGAGAAGATTGATTTTCATTCTATCATTCTTAGTCAAGATGCGACAATGCAGGCGCGTATGGAAGCAGGAATCAGGAACTATCTTTCTCCAGATACATGTATCATCAATTTTGCTACTTATCAGGCTGATGTAACCGTAAAGAATCAGAAGCTTGAATTTAAACAGTCGATTTACGGTATGTGGGAAATAGAGCATTATATCAGTCTGTTGATGGGAGAAATTCATCGTTTGTCAGATGATGAATCGGGCTATGGACCAAGGGGAAGAGGCTATATTTCGCACGTAGAAATTCCTATAGAGGTTAGAACTGCTTTTGAAACATTAAAGAAAAGTTATGGAGATTTGATTCGCATAGCAAATCCTCTCTATGCTTCTACTGATGAGATAGTTAAAGGAGAACGATGAAACAACGTTTAGACTTTCATAAGCTGTATTACAACCTTGATAAAATTTTATTTTTATTTTTTATCATTTTTATGGTAATGGAGTATCTCTGGTTACCTTTTAATTCCTGGGCTGCAGATTCTTTGCTGAGGCTGACAGGTTATCAATTTTTATCGTACAATAATGTCTTAGCGGTACTATCCAGCAATCTGTTGCTAACTCTAGCATTTATTGTATTATTTCTAGTGAACCTGCTAGTCGCTTATTTTCAGGTTGGTTTGCTCTTTTTAGGTGCTCATAATTTGCTGACTCAGCAGGGAAGTACACTTTTTGCATTCACTAAAAAAACAGTCTCTGATGGTTTTTCACTTTTAAAACAAGTTCGTCCCAGCAAAGTTGCATTTGTTTTATTGTACATTGGTTTGCTTTTTCCGTTCATTCGGAAAATCTTGAAAATTTATTATTTAAATAAAATTTTAATTCCGAATTTTATCGTGTCTTATTTACGAGATACTTACTTTTTAGCTGGAATTGGACTTGCTTTACTAGTATTGCTGATGCTGTTGATTGCTGTCCGTTTGATGTTTGCGTTGCCAAAAATTCTGATTGAAAATGTCTCTGTCAGAGAAGCGGTTCGATTTAGTTTGGAAAAAACACATAAGCGTTTGCTGTTCTATTCTTGGCACTTATTTTGGATTGTTACCAAGAGTTTTCTACTCTTTTTTGCCATAACGATTCCATTATTGTGCCTTCAAACTTATACGGACGGTCAGTCCAATCAAACTGCGCTTATAACCGGAGTTGTCAATTATGTGCTGATGAAAACGACTCACTATTTGATGTTGACCTATTTTTTAGTTAAATTTGTAGCTTTTTTGACAGAGAAAAGACTTTGTCACAGTGCACGCAGGAAGTTAGATCGACTCTATCGTTGGGTTGTTATGTCGATTGCTTTTTTAGCATTTGCAGCTGAGGGTTATAGCTATCTTCAGATTCCGTTGAGCAACAATCCTGCTGTGATTTCGCATCGTGGTGTTTCACAGGCAAACGGTGTCCAAAATACGATTCAATCGTTAGAGAAGACAGCCTTATTAAAGCCAGACTATATTGAAATGGACGTTCAAGAAACAAAGGATGGACAATTTGTCATGATGCATGATGCAAATTTATCTGCTTTGGCTGGAGTCAATGCTAGACCACAAGATTTGACGTTGACAGAATTAACAGCTTTGGATGTTACTGAAAATGGTTATCGTACAAAGATTTCGAGTTTTGATGCTTATTTAAAACGTGCTAATGAATTGGGTCAACGCTTGCTGATTGAAATAAAAACCAGTAAGAAAGATTCGCCTGATATGATGGATCGCTTTCTGAATAAATATGGGAACACCATTAAACAATATGGCCACCAAATGCATTCACTGGATTATAAAGTCATCAATAAAGTAGTTAAATATGATGCCAGCATTCCAACTTTTTTCATTCTTCCTTACAATACCATTTTCCCACGCACTAAGGCAAGTGGCTATACAATGGAGTACTCCACACTTGATGATAATTTTATTTTCAAGCTGTGGCAAACGGACAAGAAACTGTATGATTGGACGGTCAATAATGAAAATGCTATTTCAAAATCGTTGCGTTTAGGTGTAGATGGCATTATCACTGATGATGTGCAGTTAGTACAAACAGCTATTAAAGAATTGCAAAATAATCCTAAATACGCCGACTTGCTAATCAATCAAGCTTTTGACTTTTTTAATTTTACATAAGACAAGCCCCTCTTAGTAATGAACTAGGAGGGGTTGGTTTTTTAGTGTATTTTAAAATGGTAACTTCCCTGCGAATGCACCCAATTTTTTCTTTGCTGCATTATCAATCTCATCAAGAGCTGCATTGATGGCTTGGGTTGTCATGTCAGATAAAGTTTCTAAATCTTCTGGATCTACAACGGCTTCTTGAAAGTCAATTTTGACGATTTTTTTATCACCTGTAAGGGTTGCGACTACGAGACCTTGGGCAGATTTGCCAATAAATTCTGTCGCAGCCAGTTCTGCCTGTCCTTTTTCCATTTGTTTTTGTAGCTTTTGTGCTTGTTTCATCATTGATTGCATGTTCATCATTATTTGGGTTCTCCTTAATATTAAATAGTTATGATTTTATTTTAACACATCTGGTATATCTAGGCTAGATTTTTCTAAATCAATTGTTAAGTGATAGTCGGTATTATCACGGACAGTGTGTTCAAAGTCAGTAGTATAAAGGACAAGACGGAGTGTATCACCTGCTGCCATTTTATAGATAGTGGGTTGAAGTTCAAAAGAAAATTCCATCCATTGATCTGGTGTGGCTTCTTCGACTGTTAGCAAATCAGTGCGATTTTGAAGATTTAGGAAACCTTTGGTGATGACGCGATGTGGTGTTTCTTTGAAGGGTAATTCCATCAAATGTTCTAACATATAAAAGCGACCGTTATCCATAGCTTTTGGTGCAAGTACACTAGGTAGTGGAAGGAGCCGTTTAGCTTGACCAACATCCAGTAATTGTGCAGAAATCAAGCCTTTATCAGTACTGGATTTAAGGCGAAGGTTAAGTTTAACAGGGCCATTTAAGAATAAATCTTTTTCCAGTGTCACATTCACTGTCACTTGATTGAGTTTTCCGTCAAAAAGTTCATTTTTGAAAGTCTGATAAGTTTTGCTAAAACGGTCGTAGTCTTCTTGAGCATATTGGTTTGGGATAATTTGTGTGCCTTTACCTAAGTTGAAATGAGTGCCGTACTTCTGATCGCCAAATGTTTCTAAAGACAGCCAACTTTGAGCCTGACGATTGTCTTGCCAAATCACAGTTGGTAATTCAAAGCGTGAATCGTAATTCAGTAGTTTCTTACTAAGAAGTGCATTCATAGCTTCACGAAAATCAATGGATTGCCAATTGTTCATGTAAACGTGAGCGCCGTTATGGAAAAATAGATGTTTTTTGAGATGTTTTGGTAGTGCGTGGAACATATTGTAAACATTCAGCGGTTTGACATTCCAGTCTTGCGATCCGTGCGTAAAGACAACCTCAGCTTTGACTTTGTGGGCATGGATAAGGTAATTGCGATCATGCCAAAATTGATTATAGTCGCCCGTTTTACGATCTAGATTTTCTTTTAATTCCGCCAGATGAGCTTGATATGCAGTATTGTGACGAAGATTTTCACCAGCTAAGAGGTTGCGTGAGTAAGTTAATTCAGTCAAAGAGTCAAAATCTTCACCAGGATAGCCCCCAGGACTTGTCACCAAACCATTTTCACGATAATAATTGTACCAAGAAGAAATGCCAGCTTCAGCAATAATGACCTCAAGACCATCTACGCCAGTTGTAGCCAGCCCATTTGACAGAGTTCCGAGGTAAGAGATTCCTGTTGTAGCAACCTTCCCATTGGACCAAGTGGCTTTGATTTCTCGTTGTCTGGTATAGTCAGTGAAAGCACGACAGCGACCATTTAACCAATCAATAACATTTTTATAAGCCTCGATTTGATAATAATCTCCGCTCGTCATGAGACCGTCAGAGTCCTTTGTTCCCACACCTGATACATATAAATTAGCAAAACCACGAGGAAGAAGGTAGTCATTGAGTGTATAAGTACCGATATGCCCAAGTGTTTCTTCCGTTTGCTCAACTAATGTAGCTTGTCCTTGAGGTTCAACCAAGTGCAGTTCTGGGTCATGAACAGTAATTTTTCCAGTTTCTTTTTTAATCAAGTCCACATTCATGTTATACAGAGCTTTGTCGCTAGCCTTATCATTCGTTCCTTGATGATAGGGACTAGCAGTCATAACCGCAGGAATTTGTCCGTCAAAACGAGGACGAATGATACTGACCTTAATCAAATCAGGTAGACTATCCTTATCAGTATCCACGCGCGATTCTACATAGGCAACTTCACGGATAGCATTGTGACTAGTAAAAGTAGCTAAACTCTTTCCGTTGAAATAGTGATAGGTGTTGTCTTCGGGGATCAAGCCGTCGCTGATGAGTTTGTCAATCAAAAGATTACCATTTTTGGTGCGCGTATTGAGCAACTGATAGAGATTTTCAAGTAGGCTTCCATAGATAATGGGGAAATTTACGCCCTTTCGGAACTTTTCTACATCGTCAAAGTCAACAAATGGCACAAATTCTAGCAATTGAAAAGCAATCGTATAAAAAATTTTTGCTGTCAATTCCTGATTGGACGTAAAAAAGCTGAGTAAGTCTGTTTTTGAATTGGCAACCAAAGATTTTAAGGCATAGTCTGTATTTTTATAATTAAAAAAAGTTTTACGTACAAAAGTCTCTAAATTTTCTTTATCAGAATACTCTTGGCGGAAAGAAAATCCAATGCTTTCCATTTCAGCTAGGATTTTTTCGCTTGTTTCTGGTGTATAACTATACTGGTTGTAACGCATATTTTTACTCCTTTTTTTACATTTTGTCAAAAAATAACCTTTACATTATCCATTGTAACTGATAAAATAGGATTTGTCTAAAATTTTTTAATGAAAGAGGAGAACAAAATGGACGTCACATGGATTGTGAAATATATTACAGAATTTCTTGGAACGGCAATTCTCATTATCTTGGGGAACGGAGCTGTTGCCAATGTTGAGTTAAAGGGTACGAAAGGTCATCAAAGTGGCTGGTTAGTCATTGCAGTTGGTTACGGTATGGGGGTTATGATTCCTGCTCTTATGTTTGGAAATGTATCAGGAAACCATATCAATCCTGCTTTCACACTAGGACTTGCGATTAGCGGTTACTTCCCTTGGGTGCAAGTCGCACCTTACATTATTGCACAGTTATTAGGAGCAATGTTTGGTCAAGCACTAGTCGTAGCAAGTCACCGCCCTTATTACTTACAAACAACCAATCCAAATGCTATTTTGGGTTCGTTCTCAACCATTGTGAATACAGATGATGGAAGCAAGCAATCACATGCTGCTTCTATGATAAATGGTTTTATCAATGAATTTATTGGATCATTTGTGTTGTTCTTTGCGGCAATGGCGATGACCAAAAATTATTTTGGTGCAGAAGTTATCAAATACGCTGCAACTCGAGGAGTTGATGCAACACAACTTCAAGGAAAAGTTGCCATTGGATCCCACATCAATGCTGGTCTCGCTGTGGCTCATTTAGCGCTTGGTTTTCTTGTGATGGCATTGGTAACATCACTCGGTGGTCCTACAGGTCCAGGTCTGAACCCTGCACGTGACTTAGGTCCACGTATTCTTCACTTCCTTCTTCCGAAATCAGTTCTTGGCGAACATAAAGGAGATTCAAAATGGTGGTATGCTTGGGTACCAGTCGTATCTCCGATTCTTGCCGGTATTGTTGCTGTGGCACTTTACAAGTTGATTTATGGATAATCCGTAAAAATGAAGAACGGTTCTTGCGAGCCGTTTTTTGATGAGCAAGCGACAGATTGAGCTAAAAATGGGAAAGTGACTAGACGCTTACTGAGTGAAAATGTTATACTGGCAGGTTAGAGATAACAAATGCAATGAGTTTGAGACCAAAATGTTTCAGCCTCTTACAATATATATTATTTTTACAACGAAACGCAGTGGTTGACTGGTAGTTATAAATTCTTGCTGTGTGAAAAATGACAACAAAGTTAGTCATTATGCGGGAGTGAGAAGGCAAAATCGTTTTTTGCAAAATACCGATTTTGTCCTGCTCCCATCTTTTATTTGGGAGAGATGAGATGGAATTAGATAGATTAAGTGGCAGACGGACACTGTTATTCGGCATTTTGGCGATTCTTTTTGGAGTCATTATTATCGCAAATGGTGTTGATGTTACAAAATTCGCTCTAGATTTATTAGTTATCTACTTTATATTTGTCGGAGTTAGCAACCTCTTCTTTCGTTTTTTAGTCAAGAAGAATCGTATTAGTCTAAGCTCTGCTTTTTTTCATGTTCTTGTAGGACTGGTTGTTGGTTTTCTTAATCGTGCCAGTAATTTGCCGGTCAATATTGTCATTATCATATTAGGATGCTATCAACTGTGTACGGCAGCTGTCTATGGCATTACTTATCTTCTTTATCGTCAAAATAAATTAAAAGGTGGTTTTCGCTATTTTTTTGATACCGTACTTTATGGAGGAATTGGTTTAACAACCATTTTTTCACCCAGTACAGATGGGCGTTTACAATTTTTGATCGTTGGTATTTACCTGATATTGTTAGGCTTTTCCAATGTTCGTGATGGTGCTTTTTTCAATACAGATTTGGAACAAAAACAGCTTTGGCGCCGTATTCGGATTAATCTGCCTGTCATTATCGCCGCCTTTTTTCCAGCAGAGCAGCTCAACCGTTTTAACCGCTTTTGGCAGGGCGAGAAACGAGAACATCAAAAGGTTTATAGTCGTATTCGTGATAAACCAAAGCCGGTTGACTTAGAAGTGCTCGTTCATACATCGGATCAAAATCTTTTTGGGATGATTGGGCATGTTGATATTTGTTATCAAGGAAAAGTTATTTCTTATGGCAGTTATGATGTCTTTTCAGAGCGTTTATTTGGCACGATCGGAGATGGTGTTTTGTTTAAAGTGGATAAAGATGCTTATATTGAACTGTGTAAGCAAGAAAGCAAGAAAACCTTGTTTGGCTATGGTTTATATTTGACGGATGAGCAGAAGATCGCTGTGGAGAAACGCTTGGCTGAAATTGATGAACTACTGGCAGTGTGGAATCCATCAGCTGAGTTAAAAAATAATGACCATACATATGCTTATAAATTGAAACATGGATTAGGAGCTCAATTATATAAGTTTAAAACGAGTCAGTTTAAAACCTATTTTATCCTGTCTACTAATTGCTGCTTGCTTGCAGATAGTATCATTGGACAGGCTGGAACAGCTATTTTAGATATGCGTGGGATTATTACTCCGGGAACTTATCAATCTTATCTGCAATATGAATTTGAGTCAGCAAATGATTTGGTAGTGGCGCAAAATATTTATCAGTAATAGTACAATTTTTTCTATTTGAACATAAATATTTGTAAAATATACAAAAATTATTTAAAATAGAAAGGCTTGGAGGAAGTTATGCGTTCAACAAATAAAATTGTAAATATGATACCGGTATTGAAAATCAACAATCGGAAAAACAATCTAGCCTTTTATTGTCAAACTTTAGGGATGAAAGATCTGTTAGAAGAAGGAGCTTTTGTCAGTCTTGGAGATCAAACAAAGGTTGAAAAATTACAGCTAGAAGAGTCACCCAGTATGCGGACTCGCAAAGTTGTAGGAACAAAGAAATTAGCTAAAATTATTATCAAAGTAGCCAATCCACAGGAAATTGAAGCACTTTTAGCGCGTGGCAATAAGATTGATACGCTGTATCAAGGGAAAAATGGTTATGCCTTTGAAGCAAGCTCTCCAGAAGGAGATAAGTTTTTATTGCATAGTGAGGAAGACTGGACGACTTTGGATAGAATGCTGATAGCCCCAGCATTTGAGCCACTAGAGGATTTTATTGGACTTAGTCAATTTACCATAGAGAAAATTCAGATTAACGTTCTAGATGAGGAAAAGGCAGTCACTTTTTATCGGGAATGGCTAGAAAATCAGTCTATTCTAGCATTCTCACAAGCAGATGGGCCGGATTTGGTGATAGAGAGCAGTCAAACTTGGGACTTGGCAATGTTTAAATTTACCGTTGAACAGTTCGATGTAGCAGCTTTGCAAACCTTATTTCAAGGAAGAGAAAATTTTATACCTAAATCGGGTAAATTTTTCTTAACAAAAGATGACAGCCAGATTGAAGTTTGGATTGAAGCAGTATGAGTTTGAATAAGATTCTCTCAAAAGTCGAACAGCAGATATTGCAGCAAATCTATCCTGGAGCTAGCTTAGCTTTATATGCTCATGGAAAGTGGCAAGAATACTATTTTGGTGAGAGCAATCCTGAACAGGGTGAGAAAAGTCGGGCGGGATTATTGTATGACTTGGCAAGTGTCAGTAAGGTTGTGGGTGTCGGAACGATACTTGCTTTCTTGGTGGATCAGCAAGCTGTTGATCTTAATCAGCCTTTGACGAATTACTACCCAGCTTTTCAGGATGATTCTGTCACGGTGAGGCAGCTAGCCACTCACACATCAGGGGTCGATCCTTTTATTCCCAATCGTAATAAACTCAATGCCACAGAATTAACGGATGCCTTGAATCGTTTGACAGTACTAGACGACAAGAGTTTTCGTTATACAGATGTGAATTTCTTGTTGTTAGGGTTTATGTTGGAAGAAATCTTTGGTCAATCTTTGACTGGCATATTTAAGCAGAAGATTTTTCAACCATGGAATATGAAAAAAACAGTCTTTGGACCTGTCGCACAGGCAGTTCCGACTGTTCGTGGTGTGAAAGCAGGAATTGTACATGACCCAAAAGCGCGTGTATTGGGCAGACATGCAGGCAGTGCGGGTCTGTTTTCTACTGTTCAAGATTTAGAAATATTTTTGGAACATTATTTGCAGGATGATTTCGCAGCAATCTTGACGCAAAATTTTTCAAGAGAAGTTGGGAAAAAGCGCAGTCTTGCTTGGGATTTAGATGGAGAATGGCTGCAGCACACAGGCTATACAGGAACGTTTATTATGCTTAATCGTGCGCAGCAGAAAGCAGTTATTTTTCTTTCCAATCGGACGTATGAGAAGGATGAACGTGAGCAGTGGATTTTAGAACGCAATACGCTCATGGATGTTATAAAACAAGAACTGTAAAAATGAAGACAGTAGGAGTAAGAGCTGGGTTTCCTGCTCTTTTTCGCTGTTTTAGGAGTTAAAATAAATTAGTTTTTAATATAAAAGGAATTGAAAAATAACAATCGCTTTTTTCTCTGAATTATATTAAAATAATAGATGAAGTATGTGATATAGAGAGAAATTATGACGAAAAAAGTAGGTGTCGGTCGGGCACATAGTAAAATTATTTTGATAGGGGAACATGCTGTTGTATATGGTTACCCTGCGTTAGCCTTGCCTTTAAATAATATCGAAGTGACTTGTCGTATTCTACCGTCAAATCATACGTGGGTTTTATACGAGGAAGATACCCTCTCTATGGCGGTTTTTGCTTCTTTAGAATTTTTAGGGATACAAGAGGCTGATATTCGTTGCGAGATTGAATCAATGGTACCTGAAAAGCGGGGAATGGGTTCTTCGGCAGCAGTGAGCATTGCTGCGATTCGAGCTGTCTTTGACTATTATGAGCAAGATTTAGATAAAGAAACTCTTGAGATTTTAGCGAATCGAGCGGAGATGATTGCCCACATGAATCCGAGTGGATTGGATGCGAAGACTTGCTTGAGCGATCGTGCTATTAAATTTATCAAAAATGTTGGTTTTTCAGAGTTCGAGACGAATCTTGGAGCTTATCTTGTGATAGCAGATACAGGGATTTATGGACATACACGCGAAGCGATTCAAAAGGTGGAAAGTATTGGAAGAAGGGCTTTGCCACATTTGCATCAGCTTGGTAAATTGACGAATGAAGTTGAAGCGGCGTTGAAAATTAAAGATTTAGAAGCAATTGGTATGGCTATGTCAGAAGCTCATCTAAGCCTAAAAAGTTTAGGTGTTAGTTGCTCAGAAGCAGATAAACTGGTTTCCATAGCGCAAGCAAATGGAGCAGTTGGTGCGAAAATGAGCGGTGGTGGTCTTGGCGGTTGCATCATTGCTCTAGTGGTTAACAAAGAAAAAGCTAGTTGGCTATCCCAGTTATTGAGAGAGAAAGGAGCGGTGCATACATGGATCGAAAGTCTGTAAACGTGCGGTCTTATGCTAATATTGCCATTATCAAATATTGGGGTAAGAAAGATACTGCTAAAATGATTCCTGCGACGAGCAGCATTTCTTTGACCTTGGAAAATATGTACACAGAAACGAGCTTATCAAGTTTGCCGGTCAGTGCCCAGTCAGATGAATTTTACATCAATGGTATTTTGCAAGATCAAACTGAACACAAAAAAATGAGTGAAATTATAGATCGTTTCCGTCCTGCAGGATCTGGGTTTGTGCGAATTGATACAAAAAATAATATGCCGACAGCAGCAGGGTTATCTTCTAGTTCAAGCGGTTTATCTGCCCTCGTTAAGGCATGCAATGAATTTTTTGGACTATACTTGTCCACAAAACAACTGGCACAAAAAGCAAAATTAGCTTCTGGCTCGTCTTCGCGGAGCTTTTATGGTCCAATTTCGGCTTGGGACAAAGATAGCGGTGAAATTTATCCAGTAAAGACGGATTTGAAATTAGCCATGATTATGTTGGTCTTATATGATCAGAAAAAGCCTATTTCGAGTCGTGAAGGTATGAAACGGTGTGCAGAAACTTCAACAATATTTGATGATTGGGTGAGACAGTCAGAAGAAGATTACAAAGCTATGCTGATTTATCTTTCTAACAATCATTTTTCTAAAATTGGAGAACTAACAGAAAAAAATGCACTTGCCATGCATGCTACCACTCAGACTGCAAGCCCTCCTTTTTCTTATTTGACCGAGAAAACTTATGAAGCGATGGATTTTGTTAAGCAATTACGAAGTGAGGGAGAGCGTTGCTATTTCACCATGGATGCAGGGCCAAATGTAAAAGTTTTGTGCTTAGAAGAAGATTTGGAACATTTAGTACCAATATTTGCTGAAAAATATCATCTCATTGTTTCTAAAACGAAGGAATTACCAGATGACTAAGACAGTAAGAACATGTGGGAAATTATATTTAGCAGGAGAATATTCTGTCTTGACGGCGGGGCAAGGAGCGATTTTGAAACATATTCCTATCTACATGACTGGGAAAATTCATTTTGCTGAACAGTATCACTTATTTTCAGATATGTTTGACCATGCTGTGGATCTGACACCTGATGATGATTACAGTCTCATTCAAGACACGGTTGCTGTCATGAATGAGTTTTTACAAAGTCAATCTATTTCATTAAGCCCGTTTTCTTTAACCATTACTGGAAAAATGGAACGAGATGGGAAAAAAATCGGTTTGGGGTCTAGTGGTAGCGTAGTGGTTGTGACGATAAGGGCGATAGCATCTTTGTTTGATGTGCCATTATCTGCGGATGAAACCTTTAAGTTGGCAGCCTATGTCCTCCTTAAACGGGGAGATAATGGTTCAATGGGGGATGTAGCTTGTATCGCCTATGAGGACTTGATTTATTACCAATCTTTTAATCGAAAAAAAATAGCAGAGCAGATCAATGAGCTTCCTTTAGAAAAGATAGTGGCCCAAGATTGGGGATACATTATCCGGACAATCCATCCACAGCTCCCATGTGATTTCCTCGTGGGCTGGACGAGAGAACCAGCTATTTCTAGCGTTCTCATCAATCAAGTCAAAGCAAAAATCTCATCAAGTTTTTTAACACAAACGCAAGAAGAAGTCCTTCGACTGGAGAAAGCGTTGCTTGTTGGTGAGAAAGAAATTGTGAAGCAAAGTCTAGAAAAAGTTAGTTGCCTCCTGCTGCAACTTAGCCCTGCTATTTATAATGAAAAATTGAGAGCTTTAAAAAGATCTAGTCAAGGATTGGACTGTATGGCAAAGAGCAGCGGCGCTGGCGGTGGTGACTGTGGCATAGCCCTGTCTTTTGATTCCAAAGCCAGTCAAATCTTAGTGGAGCGTTGGCAAGTAGCAGGAATCGAGGTTTTATATAAGGAGAGGTGGGATAGATGAGCCAAAATCGTAAAGATGAACACATAAAGTACGCACTCAAGTACGAGTCGCCTTATAATAGTTTTGATGATATGGAGCTCATTCATTGCTCGCTTCCTAAGTATGATTTGGACGAGATTGATGTAACAACGCATTTTGCAGGTAGAGACTGGGAGTTTCCGTTTTACATCAATGCTATGACAGGTGGAAGCGAGAAGGGGAAAGATATCAATCAACGCTTGGCTCAAGTAGCGGAAGCGTGCGGTATTCTGTTTGTCACAGGATCTTACAGTGCTGCTTTGAATAATCCAGCGGATGATTCTTATACTGTAAACAAAGACAGGCCCAACCTGCTCCTTGCAACGAATATTGGGTTGGATAAGCCGTATGAGTTAGGTCAGCATGCAATCACAGCTCTTCATCCTCTATTTTTACAAGTGCATGTGAACCTCATGCAAGAATTGCTCATGCCAGAAGGAGAACGCTCCTTTAAAACTTGGCGAGCACATTTAAAAGACTATGCTGAAAAAAGCACAGTTCCAGTGGTGTTGAAAGAAGTTGGTTTTGGTATGGACTTAGCGACGATTCAAACGGCTTATAACTTGGGTATCCGAACAGTAGACCTTTCTGGACGCGGCGGAACGAGCTTCGCCTATATTGAAAACAGACGTGGCGGCAATCGAGATTATCTCAATAATTGGGGGCAATCTACTCTCCAGGTCTTATTGAATGCTCAGCCGATGATGGATAAAATGGACCTTCTTGTTAGCGGCGGAGTACGTCAGCCGCTTGATATGGTTAAGGCATTTGTTTTAGGTGCCAAAGCTGTTGGGCTTTCGCGCACGATGTTAGAATTAATCGAGAGGTATTCAGTAACCGAAGTCATTTCTATTATCAATAGTTGGAAGGAAGATATACGCTTGATTATGTGTGCACTTGCTTGTCAAAATTTGACGGAGTTAAGGCAAGTACCTTATCTTTTGTATGGACGTTTGCGAGAAGCACAAAATCAAATGAAAAAAGAAACCCGATGAGTTTTTCACTTATCGGATTCTTTTTTGCTTATGATTTTTGACGAAAGTCTTCTAAAATTTCTTGCGCTCTTTTGAGACTAAAATTTTTCTCGGAAATGAGTTGAGAAACCAAAGGAGAGATTTCTGTGTCTTGAGCTCCGGCTAAAAGAGCGAGAGATTTAGCTTGCAGTTTCATGTGACCCTGCTGAATGCCGGTGCTGACCAGTGCTTTCAAAGCCGCAAAGTTTTGTGCTAAACCAATAGACGCAATGATACTGGCTAACTCTTTTGCGGTTGGTTGGTTTAGCAAGTCAAAGCTAACTTTTACTGTAGGATTGAGTCCGATGGAACCGCCTTTTGTAGCGATGGGAAGTGGAAGAGTAATCTCTCCGTAGAGTGTTTGAGTAGCTTCCTTGATGGACCAAGTCGTCAATCCTTGATAAGTTCCATTTCTGCTAGCATAGGCATGTGCGCCTGCTTCAATCGCTCGCCAGTCATTTCCTGTCGCTAATACAACAGCATCAACGCCGTTGAAAATGCCTTTGTTGTGGGTGCTGGCACGATAAGGATCTTGCTTGGCAAATTGGCTTGCTAACACTATTTTCTTAGCAATATCAAGGGCTTCTGACTTATTTCGGTCGAGAAAACGGATATCAATTTCACAGGTGGCAGTTACTAAGGCTTCCGTCGCATAATTTGATAAGATTGCCATCAAGCTTTTACCACCAGATAACTCTTCTAATGGTGTTTTTAATGCTTCTAGCATGGTATTGAGGATATTGGCTCCCATAGCTTCTTGGGTGTCAACTGTTAGGTAGACGATTAGAAATTCAGCTTCACCATTTAGGTATTCCGTATGCAAATGGCGTGCTCCACCTCCACGTTTGACAATTGATGGATGGGCTTGATTTGCCAATTCTAGTAACTTTTGCTTCTTTTCCTGAATGTTGTTTATGGCATTTTTAATATCTGGCACATGATAGAGGGCAACTTGTCCAATCATTTGGCGATTGTGAATGGTTGTTTTGAAACCTCCAGAACGTTTAATCATTTTTGCTGCAAAGCTGGCAGCCGCAACGACAGAAGGTTCTTCTGTTACAAAAGGAACTTGATAAACTTGTCCGTCTACCATGACATCGGGAACGAAAGCGTAAGGAAGGGCAAAGGTTCCGATGACATTTTCGCTCATCTGATCAGCCGTTGAAAGAGGAAGTGTGTGATTATATTCAAGGTTTGCTTGATTGTTTTCGTTTAGCAAGTGATAATCTTGCAGGAACTTTAATCGTTCTTGTAGCGATTTTTTAGAAAAACCTGTCCAACTTAACTTCATGTTATTTTTCCACCTTGATGTATCTACGTTGGTGCTCAACAATTTCTGCTAAAGCAAAGTCCTGGTTTTCATAGTTTGTAAAGCTAGCAGATCCGTTTTTATCCAGATTTGCTTCTTCAAAAAATAGTTTCTCATAATCTGGAATGCTTAACAGCGTGCGATTGTTGAGTATTTCCATATGATTGGTTTGCAGTTGCTGCTTAAAGCCTGCTACGAGCTGACCACTAAAGATTTCTGACACAGCCCCGCTCCCATAGCTAAAAAGTGCAATCTGGTCACTTGCTTTAAGAGACGTACTATTTTCAAGCAAAGAAAGTAGACCTAAAAAGAGAGAGCCTGTGTAGATATTCCCAACCTTTTGGCTGTAAAGAATAGATTGCTCGAAATTCGCTTGTAGTTGCTCTTGCTGCTCAATTGGCAAACTCTTATCCATAATCTTTTTCAGCCCTTTTAAGGCTAGTTTGGGATAAGGCAGATGGAAGCAAACTGCTGCAAAATCTTTTAAGGATACTTGGTTGCGTTTTTGATATTCTATCCAAGTCGTTTCTAAACTATCCAAATATTGCTGAGTAGAATATAGACCATTGACAAACGGCGTTGTAGAATAATTTGGTCGCCAAAAGTCCATAATATCTCGCGTCTGAGCAACATTATCTTCATTAAAAATGAGAATCCGTGGGTTATTTGTGATGAGCATAGCTACTGCTCCAGCCCCTTGTGTTGGCTCTCCCGGTGTTTCAATACCGTACTTGGCAATGTCACTTGCAATGACCAATACTTTTGAACTAGGACGCTTTTCGACATGCAGCTTCGCATAATCCAGTGCGGCAGTAGCGCTATAGCAAGCCTCTTTCATTTCAAAGCTGCGTGCGAATGGCTGAATTCTGAGCAGACCATGAACAAAAACAGCGGAAGCCTTGCTTTGGTCAATTCCAGATTCGCTGGCTACGATAACTATGTCAATCTCATTTTTATCTTCTTCTGTCAAAATGGCTGCAGCAGCGCTTGCTCCCATCGTTACAATATCTTCTGTAACAGGAGCGACACTGAATTCCTTTACCAGAAGTCCCTTACTTAATTTTTCTGGCGCAATATTACGTGCCTCTGCTAAATCGGCTAACTTTAATACATAATTGGCTGTTGCAAAGCCAATTTTATCAATTCCAATGTTCATCATTACCTCTATATATTTTTCGGTTTGATACCAAACTTATTCTATTCCATTTTATCATAATTAAAGTGGAAACTGAGAAAAAAGCCTTCTTGCGAAAAGAAAGACTTGGGACATTTTCAGGAGTTATGTCGAATTATGAGGAGCGATGCTTTTGTAGATAATGGTATAGTCTGAGCACCACTGTGCCACTTGCCATTCCGATCGAAATCACTAAGGCCAGAATTACTACTAGTGTGGCATTTACCATGGCGTGGCTATAATTTCCGGTAACGAAAAAAGCGGTTGTACGATAGGAAAGGTAACCTGGAACCAAAGGAGCCAAAATGGCTAAGATAAAAACGACTGCGGGCGTTTTGTAGAGAATACTCAACACTTGACTAATGCAAGACCCAATAATAGCTGCGATGAACGTAGCAATGATGACATTTGTCGGACCTTTTAGTACATAATATAATAGCCAGATAAACATTCCAAGAGCTCCCCCTGGAATGAGCATGCTTTTTTGAACATTTAAAACGATTAAGAACGTTACAATCGCAAGAAAACTTGCTGCAGCTTGTAGTAAGACAATCAATGGATTCACCTTTTATTTCATTAGGACGAGAGCTACGGAAGTGCCTGCTCCTAGCGCTAGGGTAATTAGCAATGTTTCAAATATTTTGCTCATTCCAGAGTTGAGATGATTGGTCATTAAATCACGTACAGCATTGGTTAGAGCAATACCAGGAACAAAAGGCATGACAGCACCTGCGATGATTAAGTCAGCACTTGAAGGAAAGCCAGAATAGCGTGCCCAGATTTGTGCCAGCAGTCCAAAAACAAAAGCACCGGCAAAAGCTGTGACAAAGGGAATACGCACATATTTATTAACCAAAAGAGAAAAAGAAAAGCCAAAGAAGGTCGCAAGAGCAGCTCCGAGTGCATCATAGAGATTGCCACCAAACATGATGGAGAAAAAAGGGGCACTAATAGTAGCAGCTAGCGTTAGCTGTTTATTTGTATAAGGCGCTTTTTTCTTTTTTAGCTGAGCTAATTTCTCAAACGCTTCTTCAAGAGTGATATCTCCACTAACAAGCTCGCGTGATACTTGATTAACATCACATACTTTTTCAATATTATAATTTGAGTGAGTAATCCGTTTCATACGCGAAATATTGGTGTTTTCAATTGAAAAGAAAATGGCAACTGGCATTGCGAGTGCATTACAATCCATAATTCCTTGAGAATGAGCAATCCGAATCATGGTATCTTCAACCCGATAAATTTCAGAACCACTTTGAAGCAGAAGCGTACCTGCTAACATCAGGACATCAACAGTTAGATTAAATTTGTCTTCCCTTTCTACATCTCTTTTCTCCATCATCTGTACACCCTTTTCTTTTAACTAACAATACCTCTATTATAGCATAAAAAAGAAGAAAACCAGCTGGAATTTCCAACTGGTTTTTGAGAATAGAATTGAATTAGCTAAGGGCATCATCCATTGAAAGCACTTCGTGGAAGACACGTTGAGTCAATTCAGTTTTTTGTTCTTTAGTAAGGTATTTGGTATTGACACAGTAACCTGAGATACGAACGATAACATCTTCACCATTCATAATCTTATCATAGACATCTTTAAGATCCATAACGTTCAAGTTGACGTGTTGTCCTCCATTTTCAAAGTAACCGTCAAGAATTGTGACCAAGTTATCCACTTGTTCTTCACGAGTCTTACCAAGAGCACGAGGTGAAACTTGTGTAGTGAGAGAGATACCATCTGCTGCATAGCCAAAGTCAAGGCTGGCTAGTGAGTTGAGGTTTTGCAACCAACCACCACGAGCTTTGTTAGATGGGTTCGCACCTGGTGAGAAAAATTCCAATTTAGATAAGTTCACTGAACCATCTTCGTTGAGGTATACCCCTTTGTGGACCGGTGAGTTACCAGTTTGTTTAGAGTAAGCAACGTTAGAAGTGATTGTAAGAAGGGATACAGTAGCTTCTGCATTCTTGTAGAGTTTGTGGCTGCGAAGACGAGTAGTATAAGCTTCAATCAACCATTCAGCCAATTCGTTTGAGCGAGGATCGTCTTCGCCCCAACGTGGGTATTCGCCAGTAGTTTCGTAGTCGTAGATATAACCATTTTCGTCACGGATTGGTTTGACCGTCGCATACTTAATAGCTGACAATGTATCAACTGTATTGGCAAATCCACAGATACCAAATCCCATATTAGCACGTTGATGGGTTGGCAAGAAAGCCATTTGAACAGCTTCGTAGTTGTACTTATCTGTCATGTAGTGAATGATATTCAATGCATCTACGTAAGTATCTGTCAACCAATCGAGCGATTTTTCAAAGTTTGCCTTAACAGTATCAAAGTCAAGGACTTCATCACGAATAGGTTCGATGTCAAATACTTTGTAATCTTTGTGAACATCATCGTAACCACCGTTAAGACCTGTAAGAAGAGCTTTTAACACGTTTACACGAGCACCGAAGTATTGGATGTTATGGCGTTGTTCTTCATTTTCTGGGTCAAGCGGAGACACACAGCATGAAATACAACTCATTTCACCATAGCCATCTTTCGCCATTGTTGTTACACCTTCGTATTGAATAGAAGAGTGCTTGTGGCTCATGTGCATGCAGTAATGACGGAATGCATATGGTAATTTATCTGTCCAAAGAACTGTCAAGTTTGGCTCTGGTGAGTTACCGATATTGTCAAGTGTATTCAAGAAACGGTAGTCCATTTTCGTAACACGGTGACGACCATCATTTCCCATACCTGCCATAGACGTTGTGATGAAGGTTGGGTCACCTGAGTAGAGTTGATCGTATGCTTTTGTACGAGCAAATTTTACAGTACGAAGTTTCAAGACGAAGTCATCAACGAATTCTTGGATTTCTGATTCTGTGAAAGTACCACGAGCAAGGTCGCGTTCTGCATAAATGTCAAGAACGATTGGCACACGTCCAAGAGAAGTAGCAGCACCATTTACGACACGGCAGACAGCCATGAAAGCGATATTCACCCATTGAATAGCTTCTTTTACATTCATAGCAGGTCTGCGAACATCAAGACCATAAAGGTCACCTAGGCGGACAACTTCTTTCAATGATTGGTATTGAAGGTTGATTTCTTCGCGGAGACGGATTGTTTCTTCGTCAATTTCAGTTAAAGCATTCCAATCTTCAACTTTTTCTGCCATCAAGTAATCTGCACCGTAAAGAGCAAGACGTGCGTAAACACCAATGATACGTCCGCGTGAGTATGCATCTGGCAAACCTGTAACAGTATGCGCATGGCGTGCACGGCGGATATTTGTTGTGTAAGCACGGAAAATACCGTCATTTACAGTTGTTACATATTTTGTAAAAATTTCATGCATTTTAGGATCTGGTTCATAGCCATGTTCCTTCAAAGCAGTTTCCGCCATACGGATACCACCTTTTGGCATGAAATTCAACTTAAACAATTCATCATTTTGGATACCATAAATCAATTCATTATCTTTGTCAATATATCCAGCTGGGATGTCAGCGATTGAAGTGGCGCGTGTATCCATTGGGAAACGCGTTTCTTCATAGTGTGCTTTTGTATCTTCAATGATTTTTTTAATGTGAAGAGAACGTTCAGTTGGTCCAGCTAAGAAACTTTCATCTCCATCATAAGGAGTGTAGTTTGCTTGTACAAAACGAGATACACTGGCTTTTTCTCGCCAATCTTCACCCTTGAAGCCTTCCCAGGCTTTGTCAAAAATATCTTGTGCTTCGACAACAGTTTTAACAACCATGTTTTTTCCTCTTGTATCTTTCTAGCAACAGAAAACTGTTACATTTATAAAGTAAGTATATCATATAGTAATCGTTTCCACAAATAGAATCTGGTTATAAAAGCACTTTCTTTTATAATACAGATTTAAAAACAAGAAATAATTGTATTATATATTTGAAAAAGCACAAGCTATTTTCAAATATTATATAAAAATTGTATAATGAAAGAACAGAAGCAAGAAAGGAGTTGTGTTGATGTTAATCTTTCCTCTAATCAATGATACGTCTCGGAAAATTATTCACATTGATATGGATGCCTTTTTTGCCGCTATAGAAGAAAGAGATAATCCAGCACTAAAAGGTAAGCCAGTCATCATTGGAGCTGATCCCCGTTTGACAGGTGGACGAGGCGTTGTCTCGACTTGTAATTATGAAGCGCGAAAGTTCGGCGTGCATTCAGCAATGAGTTCCAAAGAAGCGTACGAACGTTGTCCGCAAGCGATTTTCATTTCGGGAAATTATGAGAAATATCAGGCGGTTAGCCAGCAAATTCGAGAAATTTTCAGGCGATATACAGATGTGATTGAGCCCATTAGTATTGATGAAGCCTATCTAGATGTGACCAAAAATAAGCTGAGAATGAAATCTGCTGTCAAGATAGCCAAGTTAATCCAGCACGAGATATGGACAGAGCTTCATTTGACCAGTTCTGCTGGTGTTTCCTATAACAAATTTTTGGCAAAAATGGCTAGTGACTATGAAAAGCCTCACGGGCTGACCGTGGTTTTGCCGGGAGAAGCAGAATCTTTTCTGTCTCAAATGGATGTTGCCAAATTTTACGGTGTTGGGAAAAAGACAGTAGCAAAGCTGCATGATATGGGTGTTTATACGGGGGAAGATTTGTTGAAAATTTCTGAGATGACCTTAATTGATTTGTTTGGGCGGTTTGGTTTTGACCTTTATCGCAAGGCAAGAGGCATCAGCAATTCACCAGTGAAAGTCAATCGTATTCGTAAGTCTATTGGTAAGGAAAGGACTTACGGAAAATTACTATATGACGAAGACGACATAAAAAAGGAGCTGATCCTTTTATCGCAAAAGGTTGCTCGTAGTTTAAAAAAACATGAAAAGTCTGGAAAGACGATTGTCCTGAAGATTCGTTATGCAGATTTTTCGACGTTGACAAAGAGGCAAAGTTTAGTGACCAGGACGCAAGATGCAGAGCAGATTGAGCGCATTGCACATGAGATTTATGATAGCTTAGATGAGCAAGCAAGAGGTGTGCGACTTTTAGGTGTGACAGTGACAGGATTTGGATAATGTAAAATGAGGCTGAAACGAAAGTCTTCAGCCTCAAAAGATATGATGCAATAAATAAAGAGTGTAGTAGCTAATGGATCAAAGGGATGCTTTGGGGTTGAAGTTAGGATTTGCGAAGTAAGTCCTTCTTCATTCACTTTTTTAGATCGGAAGAGGATTTTTGATGAACGCTTCGTTTTTGTCATTCACCAACTCAACAGTTTTTGGGTTGGTGAGCAATTCTGTGGGGGTGAGGTTAGGAATTAAAAATTTTCAAGTTTTAGTTCTGCCTCGCTCCTATTTTATATTATTCTCCAAAAATGTTCTGAATATCTTCATCCGTTATTCCAATCATGGGATTGATTTTCAAGAAATTTTCCTCAGTCAAGACATAGTTTTCCACAGTTGTTTCCAAATTATCCACAGAAGTGTGTATAACTTTTTCTACATTGAGAAAGTCTTCAAAGCGCTCTTTCAGATAGGTTTTACGTGTTGTCCCAGTATTTTGGACAGCAAAAGCAAAGGCAGACTTTTCCCCAAGAAGAATCAATTTGCTCTTGGCGCGGGTGATAGCAGTATAGATAAGATTGCGTTGCAGCATGCGGTGGCTGCTGGACGTAATCGGTAAAATGACGACTGGAAATTCACTGCCCTGAGATTTGTGGATACTCATAGCGTATGCCAGACGAATCTTGTACCATTCACTGCGTTGATAAACAATCTCATTGCCATCGAAATTGATAGTCAGTTCGTCCTGCTTAGAGTCCGTATATTTTGCTGGTAGCAAATCGGTGATATAGCCTAAATCACCATTAAACACATTGCTTTCAGCATCGTTGACTAGATGAATAACCCGATCGCCTTGTCGATATTGACCATCAGTTGCTTCAAAGATGAGTTGTTCTTTTTCGGCAGGATTAATCAGATCTTGCATGAGTTTATTGATGTGGTCAATGCCGGCTTGTCCACGGTACATAGGAGCAAGCACCTGCACATCTTGAGCTGGAATGCCACTGCGGATAGCAGCTTCTACAATGCGCTCAATCATCTGTGGGATATGCTCGCTACGAGCTTCAAAATAAGAACGATCTGCTTTTTTTTCAGTAAAGTCGGGCGGTAAAACACCTTTTTGAATCTGACTAGCTAAGGTAACAATCGTGGAATCTTCGCCCTGCCGATAAATTTTTTCTAATTTGGTCTGTGGAAGGAGGGGAATTTTCAGCAAATCTGCTAACACTTGTCCAGGACTGACAGAGGGCAGCTGGTCGGCATCTCCGACAATGAGTAGCTTGCTATTGGAAGAGATATTGCTGAGTAGTTGATTGGCTAACCAAGTATCTACCATTGAAAATTCGTCCACAATAATAAAATCTGCGTCCAAATAATCGTCTAAATGACTGGTGTCATCGTCTCCTGTCATGCCTAAATGCCGATGAATCGTCGCGCTTGGCAGTCCTGTTAATTCATTCATGCGTCTAGCAGCGCGCCCAGTTGGAGCGGCTAAAAGGATAGGTAAATCTTGAGATTTGTGTAAATCCAGACCATGTAGCAGAGCGTAGACAGCAATAATTCCATTGATAACGGTCGTTTTTCCAGTTCCAGGACCACCTGTTAAGATGAAAATTTTGTGCTGGATAGCATTGCAAATGGCTTGTTTCTGGATAGCATCATAGGAAATAGCAAATTCTTCCTCAATGTGAGTAAGAGCAGCTTCGATTTTTTCCGATTCATATTTATTTTGATTTTCCTTCTCCAGAATGCGTAAGAGATTGTTGCAGATTCCTTCTTCAGCAAAAAAGAGACTGTTTTCAAAAATCTTCGTATCGACATTTTGGACTTTATCTTCTTCAATCAAATGAGCTAGCTCATCTGCAACGGAATTTGGATCTAGTTCGATCTGTCGGGAGCTTTCCAGAAGTTCAATCGTATGTTCCAGAAGCTCTTTTGCTTCAAGATAGGTGTCGCCTTTTTCCATGGACTGGGTTAGAAGTGTGTGGAGTAATCCTGCACGGAAGCGCTCTGGAGCAGTACTTTCAATTCCTAAGCTTTGCGCCAGTTGGTCGGCAATTTTAAATCCTATTCCTTGAATATCTTCCACTAACTGATAAGGATAGTGTTCGACAATTTCGAGAGTCTCTTCTTTGTAAAAATTTTGAATCTGAAGGGCAAGTTTATTTGAAATGCCGTACTCAGATAGCTTTGCAAGGACTCGCTCGGTACCGTAGTTCTGTCTTAGTTTCATAATAAAGGCTTCGCGATTTTTAGCAGAAAGGCCTACAATATCATGTAATTTTTCGGGTTCTGCCAAGACCTTATCAATCGTGTTATCGCCATAGAGATCCACAATTTTTTGTGCTGTTTTTACACCGATTCCTTTAAAATGGTCGCTTGAAAAATATTTGACCAAGCCTTTGCTGGTTGGTTTAGCACGCTCATAGCGTATTAGTTTGAGCTGTTCACCATATTTAGGGTGTTGCACGAGATTTCCCCAGAAAGTATAGTCTTCCCCCTCTATAATATCTGCCATAGTGCCGGTGACAATAATCTCAAAATCATCAAAATCCGCATCGGTGTCGTCAATATTTAGCAACAGAATCCGAAAAAAACTGCTGGGATTTTCAAAGATAATACGTTCGATGGTACCTGAAAAGTAAAATTCCATAATTTTCCTGTTTAATACTAAAAGAATGGGAATGGGACAAAAGTCAGTATTTCGTAAGAAGTTACTTTTGTCGTCCCGCCTTCACATAAGCAACTAGCTTATCCACCTTTCTTGCCTGACAAGGAGCTAGAATGATTAACCAACCGTTATGATTTGTCATCAAAAAGATATGGTAAAAGTCTGGAAACGGATGTTCCAGACTCAAATAATCAAAGTAAAATTCCTTGACTAGAAAGTGCCAATTCTATTCAAAGGCCAGAAGCGGAATTTTGCTTCACCTTGAAGTTGACTAGCTTTAAACGTTCCTACCTGACGGCTATCTTTTGAAACGAGACGATCATCTCCTAGAAGCAGGTATTCACCTTTTGGAACTTCAATGGTGAAGTTTGTGTTGCCATTGGCATCTTGCGTAAAGGACTTGGCTTTATCTGCTAAAGATTGGAAATAGCTATTATAAGAATAGGTTGACTGCAATTTATCTTCTTTGAATCTTGCTATATAGTTTTTAAGGTAGGGTTCATTAGTCTTTTTACCATTTATATAAAGTTGGTCATTTTCGTAACGGATAGTGTCTCCGGGAAGACCGATAACACGCTTGACAATTTGCTTGGTTTTTCCATCTTCGTCTTTTTCGCTTGCAACGACAATATCAAAGCGATTGACAGGGAGGTGTTTGACCACAAATAAATATTCTCCGTTAGCTAAAGTCGGATCCATTGAATGACCATCTACCTTGACAGGAACCCAGAAAAAGGCGCGTGATAAGAATAGAATCACCATAAAGAGGATAAAAAATCCCCATTCTTTCATAAATTTTGAAAAAGTAGTTGATTTTGCTTGCATAACTTACCTTTCTAGAAGTTTTTTTGCTTTTTCAGTATTTTTAAAATGTAGTTTTGCACTAGCTTCCAAACTCTTCATACCGTAGGTTTGAAGAAGCTGACTTGCGATTTTATCGGACTTTACTCCTGCTCCACTAGGTAATTCGTAGCCGAGCTCTTGACTTAAATTTTCAAGATTTTCTAAAAATAAGTCGCGTGCGATCATAGAACTGACTGCTACCGCTAGGTATTTGCCTTCGGCTTTTTCTTCTAACGTAATAGGGTTTGGAAAATGATTGCTTTCTCGCTGGAGATATTTTTGATAATTTTTGTCGCTGGTGAAAGCATCAATAACGATTTTTTGGGGCTGTACTCCTGTTTGTAGTAACAGATAAATAGCTTGATTGTGGAGAGCAACCTTGACAGAGACTGCATTATAGCCAGCAGCAATGACTTGGTTGTATTTTTTTGGAGACAGTAACAGAGCTTGGTGCTGAATCTTTTCCTTTAACAAAGGAACGATTTGCCTGATTTTCTGATCTGTCAGGCTTTTAGAGTCATCAACTCCCAGCTTTCGTAGAAAACTATGCTGTTCTGGTGTGACAAAAGATGCCACAACAGCAAGTCCGCCGAAATAAGAACCGTTGCCGACTTCATCTGTCCCGATAAGAGGACAATTTTGCTGAGGAACTGTCGTTTCTTCTCTGGAAGACTGATAGTCAAAAAATTGTGCTGCCTGCTCTGCTTTTTCTCCTTGGAAGAGGACTTTTCCTGAAGTGTAGATGGAGGCAGTTGCCTTATCAAGCTTAAAAAGGTAACGAATATAAGGATTTTTACTAGCAACAAGCTGTTCCTGGTATTGGGCAACAAAATCTTGAATTTGTTTCTCACTGGGTTGTAAGGTAATACTTTCCATATTGTTATTGTACCATAAAAGTGATAAATTTCTTTAAAAACTGACAAAATGGCTTCCTTTTGGTATAATATTTTGAGGTGATTTTATGGCAAACTTAAATCGATACAAATTTATTTTCGGAAAGAAAAGCGTAACCTTAACAACAGAACACGATAATTTATTCATGGAAGAGGTCGAAAAGGTTGCGACAGAAAAATATCACGCAATTAAAGAAAAGATGCCGATGGCTGATGATGAAACACTAGCTATTTTACTGGCAGTCAATAGCTTAGCGACACAATTGTCACGTGAAATTGAGTTTGATGACAAGGAGCAAGAGCTGGAAGAACTTCGTAAGAAAGTGCTAGAAGCCAACAAGCAAAAAGTTAGTGAGCAAGAGGAAACTGTATGATTTCGTTAGTGATTTTGCTGATTTTAGCTTGGAGTTTTTACATTGGCTACTCACGCGGAATTGTACTACAAACTTATTATACTATTTCGGCGGTCGTTTCAGCTATTATCGCAGGGCTACTATACCAATCTTTAGGTGAACAAATCAATCTTTTAGTACCTTATGCGAGTGCCCAGGAAGGGACATTTACGTATTTTTTCCCAAGTAGCCAATTGTTCCAGTTGGACAAGGTATTTTATGCTGGTCTGGCTTATCTCGTCATTTATACGATTGTGTATAGTGTAGCTCGTTTTATTGGAATTTTTATCCACTTGGTTCCAAATAAAAAAGCTAACGAGCGTTGGTACAATGTTGCTAGTGGTGTTTTAGCTCTTTGTGTTACCTTGTTTGGGATTCAAATGTTCCTAACCGTTTTGGCGACGATTCCCTTGCCAGTTGTTCAAAATCATCTCAATACAAGTAGTATAGCTCGTTTTATTATTAGTCACACACCGATTACTTCAGGAGTGTTAAAACAACTCTGGGTGACCAAAATCATTGGATAATACAAAGACTCAGTTGGTGGTGCTAGCTGAGTTTCTTTTTCATCGGGAAAGATAAGTATATGAATAGAAAAATTTTAGAAACATTAGAATTTGGGAAAATCAAGGCACTCTTTGAACCCTATCTGTTAACAGAACAAGGCCGTTTAGAGCTAGGACAGCTTTTCCCATCTAATAAACAGGAACGGTTGGAGACAGCATTTTTAGAAATGACGGACATGCAGCAGATTTTTGTGCAGTGTCCGCATTTCAGCTTGGCTGCGACTCAAGATATTACTGGACTGACCAAGCGTTTGGAGCTGGAAGGCGACTTAAACATTGAAGAATTTCTCGCTCTGAAGCGTATTTTAACTGTCACGCAAGAATTGACTGATTTCTATGATGAGTTGGAAAATGTTGATTTGCAACGCTTGAACCGTCTTTTTGAAAAATTACTGGCTTTTCCTAACCTGCAAGGATTGCTGCAAGCCATCAATGAGGGCGGATTTGTCGAAAGCTTTGCGAGTGACAATTTAGCTCGCATTCGCCGGAAAATTCAAGAAAATGAAGTTCAAGTGAGAGATATTTTGCAAGATATTCTCAAAACGAAGGGCGATATGTTGGTAGATCAAGTAGTAGCCAGTCGAAATGGTCGCAATGTTTTGCCAGTTAAGAATACATTTCGTAATCGGATTTCAGGCGTGGTACATGATATTTCTGCTAGTGGAAATACAGTATATATCGAGCCGAGGGCGGTAGTCAACCTCAATGAAGAAATCACCAATGCGCAGGCAGACGAGCGTCATGAGATTCTACGTATCTTGCAAGAGTTGTCCGACCGAATACGTCCTCATATTGCTGAAATTGCTAATAACGCTTGGATTATTGGGCATTTGGATCTAGTTCGGGCAAAAGTGTGTTTTATGCAGGAGAGAGGCGCGGTGGTGCCGATGTTGTCTGATAGTAAGGATATTAGACTGCTCCATGTTACTCATCCCTTGATAGAAAATGCAGTGGCTAATGATTTGTACTTTGCGTCGGATTTAACGGAAATCGTCATTACTGGTCCTAATACAGGTGGGAAGACAATTATGCTGAAGACCTTGGGCTTGGCTCAGCTCATGGCGCAGTCTGGTCTGCCTATTTTGGCGGATAATGGTAGTCGAGTGGGGATTTTTGACCAAATTTTTGCCGACATCGGAGATGAGCAGTCTATTGAGCAGAGCTTATCGACTTTCTCTAGCCACATGACCAATATTGTTACCATTTTAGAGCAGTCAGACGAAAATTCTTTGGTGCTTTTGGACGAGCTGGGAGCTGGAACTGATCCGCAGGAAGGAGCAGCTCTTGCAATGGCCATCCTTGAGGACTTGCGGCTGCGGCAGGTTAAGACAATGGCAACGACTCATTACCCGGAGCTTAAGGCCTATGGGATTGAAATGGCTGGCGTACAAAATGCTAGCATGGAGTTTGATACGGCAAGTCTAAGACCAACTTATCGCTTTATGCAGGGAGTGCCGGGCTGCTCCAATGCCTTTGAGATCGCAAGGCGTTTAGGTCTATCTGATAGAGTGGTCAAGGATGCTCAAGAATTGACCGATACGGACAGCGATGTTAATCGAATCATTGAGCGACTGGAGGAGCAAACGCTGGAAAGCCGCAAGCGCTTAGACAATATCCGTGAGGTTGAGCAGGAAAATCTCAAATTTAACCGAGCACTTAAAAAACTTTACAATGAGTTTAACCGAGAGAAAGAAACCGAGCTCAATAAGGCACGGTTGGAAGCTCAGGAAATTGTTGATCTGGCTTTGTCAGAGAGTGAGAGTATTCTCAAAAATCTCCATGATAAGTCCAGTCTTAAACCGCATGAGATTATCAAAGCCAAAAGCCAGCTGAAAAAATTAGCTCCGGAAACGGTGGACTTGTCACAGAATAAAGTGTTGAAACAAGCTAAAAAAGCACGGAAACCAAAGGTGGGAGACGATATTCTGGTGATTAGCTACGGTCAGAGAGGGACACTTGTCAATCAGCTCAAGGACGGCCGCTGGGAAGCACAAGTTGGGCTCATCAAAATGACCTTGGAGGAAGCAGAGTTTAATCTGCTCAAATCTGAAAAAGAACAACCTAAGCGCAAGCAGGTCAATGTGGTGAAACGAACAACCACAAGCGGACCAAGAGCCCGACTGGATTTGCGAGGAAAACGTTATGAAGAAGCCATGCAAGAGCTGGACACCTTTATCGACCAAGCCCTGCTCAACAATATGGCACAGGTGGACATTATCCACGGAATTGGGACAGGCGTCATTCGCGAAGGCGTCACCAAATATCTCCGCCGTAACAAGCATGTCAAGAGTTTTGGCTATGCACCGCAAAATGCCGGAGGCAGCGGAGCAACGATTGTGGTGTTTAAGTAATAGAGAGTTGATGAACAAAGCAAGGCTGTTCAGGATAAAAAAAGAAAGATAGAAGAGAGGAAACATTTATGAGACAAAAAGGTATGCAAGATTCTTGTACAACGATTTTAGTTGGGAAAAAAGCGAGTTATGATGGTTCAACTATCGTTGCACGTACAGAAGATTCACAAAATGGTGTGTTTACGCCCAAGAAATTTATTGTTGTTAGCCCAGAAGATCAGCCGCGGCATTACAAATCTGTGCTGTCAACCTTTGAGATAGATTTACCGGACAATCCAGTCCGCTATACAGCAGTACCTGACGCCATTCCTAAGGACGGGATTTGGGGCGAAGCAGGCATCAATGTTTACAATGTAGCCATGAGCGAGACAGAGACGATTACCACGAATAGTCGAGTATTGGGGTCCGATCCTTTGGTAGCGACTGGTATCGGAGAAGAAGATATGCTGACCTTGGTGTTACCTTATATCAAAACGGCGCGTGAGGGCGTGCTGCGCTTAGGAAAGATTCTTGAAGAATACGGCACCTATGAGTCAAATGGGATTGCTTTTTCTGATGTGGACGAAATCTGGTGGCTGGAGACAATCGGCGGACATCACTGGATGGCACGACGCGTGCCTGACGATGCCTATGTGACCAATCCAAACCAGCTAGGCCTTGATTATTTTGAATTTGATAACCCAGAGCATTTCCTCTGCCATCCAAATCTTAAAAGTTTTATCGAGGAAAATCATCTCAATCTTAATTACTCGAATGAGGGCTTCAATCCGCGCTATGCTTTTGGTAGCCAGCGTGACAAAGACCGTCACTACAATACACCGCGGGCTTGGGATATTCAGCGTTTTCTCAATCCGGAAATTGAGCAAGACCCACGCTCCTTTTTCCTTCCTTGGTGCCAAAAACCATACCGTAAAATCACGATTGAAGATCTCAAGTATGTTCTCAGCGGTCATTACCAAGACTCTCCTTATGATCCTTATGACTTAGAAGGTACATCTCATAGTCAGCGGACCTTCCGCACGATTGGGATTAACCGTACAAGTCAAACGTCGATCTTGCAGTTGAGACCCAATAAACCGCAGGAAACGACGGGCATTCAATGGTTGTCCTATGGTTCTATGCCTTACAATACGGCGGTGCCTTTCTTTACCCAAGTCTCTACAACACCAGCCTACTTTGCCAACACGACGGACAAGGTTTCGACGGATTCCTTCTACTGGACCAATCGCTTAATTGCTGCTTTGGCTGATGCTCATTTTTCTAGTCATCTGGGAGATTTAGATGATTACCAAGAAACAACCATGGCTCTGGGGCATGAAATGATTGGTCGAGTTGACCGATCTTTGGCAAATGGCAATCCAGTTGACTTTGAAGCAGAAAACCAGGCGATAAGTGATAAAGTACAAGAAGCAACTGACCAACTTCTAGATAAAATCCTCTTAGACGCTAGCAACTTGATGACGAATCATTTTTCTTTGAGTGACTAACTCTGCTCGGTAACACATTCTGTCACAATCGATGATTAATCTTAAGAACTTGCTGATTTATAAAAGACTATTTCTGGAATTATTGAATGCTAATCTGCTCCGTAGCAAATATTTTGCAAATTTCTCTTTTTAGTGTAGAATGTTGTCAAGAAATGAAATAGAGCGATGGCATCGGTCATCGTCAGAGGAGAACAATATGGTAACAGCAATTACAGATGCAAATTTTGCAGAAAAAACAAAAGATGGACTTGTCCTCATTGACTTTTGGGCAGCATGGTGTGGTCCTTGCCGCATGCAAACACCGATTTTAGAGAAATTAGCCGAAGAAGTGCATGAAGACGAATTGAAGATTTTCAAAATGGATGTGGATGCAAATCCAGCCACACCAGCTGAATTTGGGATTATGTCTATTCCAACACTTCTCTTTAAAAAAGATGGGCAAGTAGTGAAAAAACTGGTTGGCGTTCATTCAAAAGATCAGTTGAAAGCTATTGTAGCGGAATTGAGCTAATGATCCTATCAAAAGGAGTCTGGGACAATAGTCCCTTTGCTACAAAAAAAGCAACGGATTTGCCGTTGCT
>OGCQ01000575.1_pt1 | contig 57554 bp, 53 predicted proteins | sample 1570161 | NCBI WGS metagenome assembly OGCQ01 (sample SAMEA4384402, study PRJEB24528) | human gut metagenome | reverse complement strand
GTCTGATTCTTCGGCCTCCAGCAGGTTTGATTTCGGCATTTTCAAGGAAGCGGAATGAGGCGTACTGAACGTACGCCCATTAACGATGACGCAGAAAATGCCGAAATCAGACCGCTGGAGGCGTGTATACACTTGTCAATTTAGGGTAAATAAATGGGAGTAAAATATGCGAATAGTAGAAGTAACGTATAGAACGCCGGATTTGCTCAACCGACTGCTGGAAGTATGGGAAAGTTCTGTAATAGCGACTCATCTGTTTTTGTCGAACGATGAAATAAAAAGCATTAAAAAATATGTCCCACAAGCGTTGAATGAAATTACCCATTTAATTATTGCGAAAAATGAAGCGGGTAGCCCTGTGGCCTTTATGGGAATTGAGAACGGTACGTTGGAAATGCTGTTTATTTCATCTGAAGAACGGGGAAGGGGACTGGGGAAACGCCTAATACAATACGGGATTAAACGCTATGCTGTCGAGCGGTTAGCGGTAAATGAGCAGAACCCGCAGGCCAAAGGATTTTATGAACACATGGGTTTCCGCGTCTATAAAAGGACCGACCAGGACGAACAGGGAAAGCCATACCCCCTTTTGTATATGAGTCTTTCCCCGGATGTCAATAGAGAATTTTAATAACGGAGGAAACCAAATGAATACGCCCGTTTTAAAAACAGAGCGTTTGATTTTAAGAAAATTTACAGAACAGGATATAGAGGCGCTATTTCTTATCCTTCAAGATAAGGAAGTGAATCAGTTTTTGCCATGGTATCCTTTAAAAGACATAGATGAAGCAAAGAGGTTTTACAAGGAGAGATACGCTGAAAAATACGCTCAGCCACAGGCATATGCATATGCAATCTGTTTAAAAGAGGATGACTATCCAATTGGCTATATCAAAGTCGATATGGAAGAACATCACGATTTCGGATATGGGCTTCGCAAAGAATTCTGGCATAAAGGTATTGTTACGGAAGCAGGCAAAGCTGTCATAGAACAAGTAAAAAAGGACGGCTTACCGTATATCACGGCAACGCATGACAGAAATAATCCCAGAAGCGGCGGCGTCATGCGGAATGTGGGTATGAAATACCAATATTCCTATGAAGAGCAATGGCAGCCGAAAAATATTTTGGTTATATTCCGGATGTATCAGCTTAACCTTGATGGGGTTGAAAGCAGGGTTTATAAAAAATATTGGGACAATTCGGCTGTACATTTTGTAGAAACCAACTTGTAAATAACTGCCGGATTTTTCTGGTAGCTGGAAAACCGCTATACTATTGAAGCCGTATTTCCTTAAGTATTTTTTCATTCCGCCATAGCGGTACGTGTATATTAAAAAATCTGTATTTTCACTTTGTAATAATTCAACGCCGTTATAGAGTTAGTGAATAGACGGGGAAACTGTCTGATTTTTTGTCACAGCAATTATTCTTCTTAATAATCGGTTCGCGGCTTTTTTTCGTCTTCACAGAGATGTTTTTTAGTTGATGTCTTAATTAAGCCAGTCAAAACGGTATCAACTGCAAATACAAAGCTACCTCCGGATACAACAATTCCGTTTTTTACCAATTGCTTCTTTACATATTTATATCCGTAAACAAAGCGCAATTTATACATTAAAAACGGCTTGTAAGCAGCTTTTTCAATTTTAATTTTTTACTCATAAGCGCGGTTATATAGAGGAGATTGCTTGCTTTTGGCTTAAGGAAGCCTTGTATTCTTCTCCCCAGTTTGACATTGTGTCCAAGATAGGCTTCAGGCTTTTTCCAAGCTCAGTTAATGTATATTCCACTCTTGGCGGAACTTCGGCATATACGGTGCGGGTAAGCAGGCCGTTTTCCTCCATTGCCCGAAGCTGGGCAGTCAGCACTTTCTGCGATACGTTTCCAACGGATTTTTTAAGCTCTCCAAACCGCTTTGTACCTGGCATCAGGTCGCGTAAAATTAGAACCTTCCATTTATCTCCAATTAAAGTTAATGTGGTTTCCACCGGGCAGGCTGGAAGCTCTTTTACAGATTTTTGGTCACTCATAGCGTCGTCTCCTTACTATAGTTTCTTTTTGAAACTTTAAATAAATTATATTATATCTCTTAAAAATAATCAAGAATTCTATTTAAAATTATTGGCAAAGAGATTTTTTAAAAAATTTGCGGACGCTCAGAATTATCAGGAAACCCGCAACTACGCATTTGTTTCTTTCCGGTAACTACTCAATAGTATCTTTTTGGTAACTACAGCACAATATTGTGCGTACTTTACAATAGAATCTTAGGCGCTATAATAAAGACAAGAGCTACGGAGGACGGCCGCTGCGGAGCTCGAAAAAACAGTAACGTTTTCAGGAGGTTATTATCATGAACAAAAATACATTTACATCTGTAAAACTCGCCAAAGGCGAAATGAATATTTACGATTTTGGCGGTATAAAGCTGCATGCCTATAAGACCAATGATTTTATCGACGACGAGGTTTTCGTCGTGGAGAAAAACGGAAAGGCTGTTATCATTGAGTCCCCCTGCTTCTTTGACAATATCAGAGAGCTTACGGAATATTTGAAGGATATGGAAGTAAAGGGTATGCTTGTTGCTTATCACGGCGCAGGAGCGGCTTTTTTGCCCGATGTGCCGAAATATGCAACGCAGAATGCAGTAGATTATTCCGAAAACGGCGGCGGCAAGGCTCTGATTGATAATTTTACCGGCTCGTTTGGACAAATTTTTGATTCTTCTGTCCATAAAATTACCCATTTGATAGAACCGGGCAAAGTAACTATCGGAGGCATAGATTTTATGATTAAGCAGACAGCGGACGCCTTTGATGTGGAGCTCCCCGAAATCAATGCGGTTTATACCCATATGCTGGGACATGATTGTCACTCCATCGTTGCGGGCGCCGGCCATGCGGACGCTATGATTGCGGAGCTTCGCAGCTATATTGCAAAGGGCTATGATTTGATTCTCACCTCTCACTATACGCCGGAGGATTTAAAGGATGCCCAGACAAAAATCGACTATCTGGAAAATCTTAAAAATATTGCGGCGGGCTGCGCAAGTGCAGACGAGTTTAAGGCAAAGGTCAGCAAACAGTATCCTGCATACGGCGGTCAAAACTATTTGGATATGACTGCGGGCTTCTTCTTTGCATAATTGGGGAATTCAAATCAGCCGGGACTGTTGGAAAATCAGTCCCGGCTTTACCCAGACAAGGAACAGTAGTATGATGTTAGCGGGCAGATACTAAAAATAACTGCCGCCGCAATCATTGACGGCGGCTGACTGCATGTAAATTTTTATTGACTTGACGCCTGCTTGGCGGTCATTATGCAGGAACCTGTACGGCTCTGTTATGAAATCTGCCCTGTAAAGGCAATGGAATGGAGGTAGCGGTATGATACAGGACGAACGGTTGGATTTTCTTATTCGCTATTTATTGAAGGAGAGTAGAGAATATGAGAACATACGGCTGCCGGATTCTCTTTTTGAAAAGAGGCAGCTTCTGCGCAGCCTGATGAATGTGCGCCCGCCTGCTCCTGTCATCGGGGAATTCCTGAAAGTACAGGACGCTTATCTGTCCGGCCGTCTTGCTGAGCGAGGCGTAACGAAACTTCAGGATTTGACGCCGGTACGGCCCGGGCTGTATCTCTGGCGGGGCGATATTACCACCCTTGCCGCCGATGCTGTCGTCAATGCGGCAAACAGTAGGATGCTGGGCTGTTTTGTACCCTGTCACGACTGTATTGACAACGCCGTTCACACCTATGCCGGCGTACAGCTTCGTATGGAGTGCTCCGAGCTGATGAAGCGGCAGGGGCTTCAGGAGGAAACCGGTAAAGCAAAAATTACAAAAGCCTACAACCTTCCCTGCCGCTGTGTGCTGCATACCGTTGGTCCGATTATTTGCGGGGAAGTTACAAGGGCAGACTGCGAGCTGCTGGCAGGCTGTTATCGGTCCTGTATGGATTTGGCGGCGAAACATGGTCTGTGCAGCGTAGCATTTTGCTGTATCTCTACCGGTGAGTTCCGTTTTCCGAACGAACTGGCGGCACAGGTGGCTATTCATACGGTGACCGAATGGCAGCAACAAAATCCAAACAAAATTGAGGTAATCTTTAATGTTTTCAAAGAGCTGGATTACGACATCTATGAGAGACTGCTCAGAGCAGATTGAAAAACTGAAAAATGAGATGGACGCGGCTGACGCAATAGTAATTGGCGCGGGTGCCGGACTATCTGCTTCGGCCGGATTTACCTATACTGGCGAACGCTTTGAAAAGTATTTTGGCGACTTTATAGAAAGATACGGGTTCCGGGATATGTATTCCGGCGGATTTTATCCCTTTGGCAGCTTGGAAGAATACTGGGCGTATTGGAGCCGGTATATTTATATCAACCGTTATATGGATGCGCCAAAGCCGGTTTACAACGACCTTCTCCGGCTGATAGAGGGAAAAAATTATTTTGTGCTGACTACCAATGTAGACCACTATTTTCAGAAATCCGGATTTGATAAGAGCCGTTTGTTCTATACACAGGGAGATTACGGCCTTTGGCAATGTTCAAAACCTTGTTGCCAGAAAACCTATGATAATGAAGCCGCAGTCAAAAGGATGCTGAAGGAACAGGAGAATATGAGGGTTCCCGGCGAGCTAGTGCCGTACTGTCCAGTTTGCGGCGCGCCTATGACTATGAATCTGAGAGCAGATATGACCTTTGTAGAAGATGAAGGCTGGCATAAAGCTTTACTGCGCTATAAGGATTTTCTGCGCAGCTACGCGGACCGGCATATCCTCTTTCTGGAGCTGGGCGTGGGCGGCAATACGCCTGCCATTATCAAATATCCTTTTTGGAGGATGACCTATCAGAATCCTAAGGCGATTTATGCCTGCATCAATCTGGGAGAAGCCGTCTGCCCTGATGGCATTGAAAAACAATCTATTTGTATTAATACGGATATTGCCGATGCGCTGCTTGCTTTGCAATAAGCTGAAAGGCTTAAGCTTAATATTTATAACAGCTTTTTAATATCCGCTGGATTTTTGTTTTGAAAATTATACAAATAAGTGCATTTTGCTTGTTTTTTTGTGTGTAATGTGCTATTATTTTAAAGGTTTTTTAACAAATTTTTAATATGGAAGAGAGGAAAACACATGAACACAGGCAAACGGACGGTAGCCGGTTATTTGCCCGACGAGCGGCCGCCAATTGGAAAGCTTCTGCTTTATGCGCTTCAGCAGGTAATAGTTATGTTCCCTGCGACGGTGACGGTTGCGCTTGTTACAGGGTTTCAGGTTTCCACCACCATTTTTGCAAGCGGACTCGCAACCATCTGCTTTATACTTATAACGGGCAAAAAGATACCCCTTTATTACGGCTCAAGCTTTTCTTATTTGACGGCGGTATCCAGTCTTATGGCTAGCCAGAGCATAATAGACAAGCTAAGTCCTGCCGCTCAGGAGCAGCTTTCTCAATTTTTCGCCGGTGCAAGTCCGGTTATGCCGGGAGAAGCAATAGCATACGCGCAGTTTGGCATTATAATGTCTGGTTTCGTTTCAATAGCCGCGGGTCTTTTAGTGCGGCTGGCTGGCAGAAACGCCGTGGAAAAAATTCTCCCGCCTACAATTACCGGCCCTGTGGCAATGATAATAGGTCTTACATTGGCTGGCAACGCTTTAACTGACGCGGCGCCCCAGACGCTTGCGGCGGGCGCGACGGCTGCTGCGGCCAATTCAAACTGGGTGTGGGTGGTTTCGTTAGCGACGCTGCTTTCTACAGTACTGTTTGCACGTTATCTTAAAGGCTTTTTAGGACAATTGCCTCTGCTGCTGGGCGCGGGAGTAGGTTGCGCCGTAGCTGGGCTGCTTTATGCCTTTGGGGGCGATTCGCTTAATTTGTTCCGCAGCATAGATTCTGCGGCGCTTGGTTCTCTTTGGTCTGCCGGGCCTGTCGCCGTTCCGGCTTTTACTTTGCCTAAGATTTCATGGGAAGCGGTCTTTGCCATTATGCCGATAGCTATAGCTACCATTCCGGAATCTACGGCTCATGTTTATCAGCTTGATATATATGTGAACGATTTAGCTAAAAAGAAGAAAGTTAATAAAAAATATAATATAGCGGATAAGCTTCACTTAAACCTTATAGGCGACGGCGTCTGCGATATGATTTCAGGCTTTGTAGGCGGCCCGGCTGGCACTAATTACGGGGAAAATATAAGCACAATGGCCATTACAAAGGTTTTTTCGGTGCCTGTACTATTTGCGGCGGCTATTCTGGCTATGGTTATGTCGTTCTTTACGCCGCTTATTCAGGGCATATACGGTATACCGCTGGCAGTTATAGGCGGTCTTGAAATATATCTTTTCGGCGCTATAGCCGCTCAGGGAATGGCTATTATGATACAGAAAAACGTAGATATGTTCAGCTCTAAAAACATTGCGGTAATTGCCAGCATAGTTATAATAGGACTGGGCGGTCAGTATGCTTTCGGGGGCAATATTCCCTTCTTTGGAGTAAACGTGCCCTGTATAGCGGGCGCTGCGATTTTCGGTATAGTGCTTAACCTTATTCTCAGCATAGGGGAGAAGTCTCGTAAGAAGAGCCTAAAAGAGCAGGAGCCTGCAGACGATACGGCTGTTTCTCAGGAGCAGGTATCTGAGGATAATCAGTAAAATATTTTACGGCGCAAAAAGAGAGTGTAGGGCGGCTTAATTTATAAGCGGCATAGATGCCGGACATTCTTTCAGAGCGAAATAATAAGCGCGACCGCTTTGGCGGCCGCGCTTATTATTTTAATAAATATATATTAAATTCTGCATTTTATGCTTTGACCAAGCTGGTCGGACTGGAATACGGCGTCCATAACCTTGAGCACGCGCAGCGTCTGTTCAGGCTTAACAACCAGCTCTTCTTCGCCGTTAGAGGCCTTAAGCACATTGCGGTAGAAGTCGGCGCTGTCTACCTGCACCGAGGGCAGCGGCTTTTCTATTGTCGTTTCGGGCGGACGCGGAGCCATGGAACGGGTGGGGCCGGCGGAGGTATAGACTATCTTTTCCTCCCAAATTAATTCCTTATCGTCCGAAAGAGCTACCATCTTGCCGTTTAAATCCCAGTCGTTTATAATGGCCGTCCCGTTTTCGGCCGATACATGCCAGCGGGGATGAAGGATAAAGCAGTTCATGGCTACTTCAACCAGCGCGGATACCTTGTTTTCAAACCTTAAAATGGCTTTGAAATTATCGTCCACCTCGTCTGTATACAGCGAAAAAAGATTGGCGTATACTTCGGTTACAGGCGAATCAATCATATCCATGTACTGGTCGATAAGATGCACGCCCCAGTCGTAAACCATGCCGCCTCCGTTTTCTTTTACGCCTCTCCAGCCGTTAAGCACCTGCCTGGAACCCTGAACACGGTTTTCCAGCATATAAACGTCTCCGAGCAGTCTTTCCTTATATATCTTTTTAACAATGTTATAATCTGCGTCCCAGCGCCTGTTCTGATGGGTTGTGAGCAGACGGCCGGTTACCTTGGAAAGCTCCATAAGCTGAGCGAATTCCTCTGCGTTCATTGTGGCGGGCTTTTCCAGTATAACGTCTTTGCCTCTGAGCATTGCCTCTTCAGCCAGGGGCTTATGAAAATTATTGGGGGTGGCTATTATTACAATGCTTACCTCGGGGTCGGAAAGCACTTCCTCATAAGAGGAATAGGTGTGAATGCCGTTCTTGCGGGCGACCTCCATTCTTTCCTCGCGTATGTCGTAAGCGCCCTTGAGATTAACTTCGGGCACGCTGTGCGTTAAGTGATAGCCGTGCCATTCTCCCATGCCGCCGTAGCCTATTATTACAAGTCCGTTTCTCATTTTTATCACCTCGTTAGTTTATGCCCACCACATTTCGCCCATAGGCTCGCGGATTATAACCTCCTGCAGGAAGCGGCAGGCCTTTTCCAGTCCTTCGCTGTTTTTCATAAGACTGTCTTCGTGTTCTATGCTTATGGCATAATCGTAGCCAACCATTCTCAGGGCGCTCATTATATCCTTCCACGCCTGATAATCTGACCCGTAGCCGACAGAACGGAATATCCAGGAGCGGTTTATTTCATCGCTGTATGGCTTGGTATCCAGCACGCCGTTAACTGAAGTATTGATTCTGTCTATTCGGGTGTCCTTAGCATGGAAGTGATAGATGGCCTTGTTGAGCTTGCGTATGACGGCTACCATATCTACGCCCTGCCATACCAGATGGCTGGGGTCAAGGTTTGCGCCGAGATTTTCTCCTACGGCCTCTCTTATTTTAAGCATGGATTCAACGTTATATACGCAGAAGCCCGGATGCAATTCAAAGGCTATCTTGTTGACGTTATGCGAGGAAGCAAACTTAACAAAATCTCTCCAGAAGGGCACGAGCACTTCGTCCCACTGGTATTTAAGCACTTCTGAATAATCCTCCGGCCAAGGGCAGGTTACCCAGTTGGGATACTTGGATTCCGGACAATCGCCCGGGCAGCCGGAAAAAGTGTTGACAATGCCTATGCCCAGCTTTTCAGCCAGTAAAACAGCGTTTTTAAGGTCATACAGATACTTTTCGGCAACGGTCTTATTAGGATGTATGGGGTTGCCGTGGCAGCTAAGGGCAGAAATCTCCATACCGTGCTTTTCTATAGTCTTTTTAAACTGCTCCAAGGCCATGTCGTCTTTTAAAAGGATTTCGGGGTCGCAATGAGCCTTGCCGGGGAACCCGCCGCAGCCTATTTCAACCATTTCTACGCCCAATCCTTTTAGGTATGCCAGCGCGTCGTCCAGCGGCCTGTCCTGAAGTAAAACGGTAAATACGCCAAGCTTCATAATTATTACCTCTATCCGCCGGAGCACTTCTCCGGCCGGATTCCTTTCTTTTAATTAGGCTGCCGCGCGTTCCGCCAGGATAACAGCGGCAGCCTGGATAATTCTAACTTATGAAATCTAATTAGTCGGATTTCTTTTCCAGCAGAGGCGCGTTAGGGCAGATAAAGCCGTCAATCCGCTTGACAGGCGCGGCCCAGCGCACGGCGTTTTGAAGGATTTTTACCACGTATTCGTTATAGTATATGGGGAATTCCTCGTGCCCGGGCTGGAAATAAAACACCTTGCCCAGGCCGCGCCGCCAGGTGCAGCCGCTGCGAAATAGTTCGCCTCCTGCGAACCAGCCCATAAAGACTACCTCGTCAGGAGTAGGAATATCAAAATATTCACCGTACATTTCCTCCTGGGGAAGCTCGAAATATTCGGGCAGTCCGGCAGCTATGGGATGTGATGGGGCGGTAACCCAAACGCGCTCGCGGTCGTTGTCCCGCCATTTAAGCGTGCAGCTAGTTCCCATAAGGCGCGTAAAGGGCTTGCTTACATGCGACGAATGCAAAGCGATAAAGCCCATGCCGTTTAGGACGGCGCGCTGGATGCAGTCTACAACGTGGTCGGGCACAAGATGATGCAGCGCGTGGCCCCACCATATAAGCACGTCGGTTTCCTTAAGCACCTGGTCGTTAATGCCGCAGTCCTCGTCTTCGAGGGTAACGCATTTAACCTTTACATCCTCGCTCTCTACAGCGGCCTTGAGCGCGCCGTGAATATACTGCGGATAAGGCTTGCGCAGCGCTTCCCATTGCTTTTCGTGGGAAAATTCGTTAAAAATCAATACGTTTATCATATTGATTGACCTCCATTATTTTAAAATATAAAGGGCTGGCCGGTTTTAGCGGAAGTATAAATAGCCTCAAGTATTTGAGTTACCACCATAGCCTGCTCAGGCTTGACAGTCAGCTCGGCTCCGTCTGTAACGGCGCGCAGGAAAGTAGCGCATTCGATAACAGATTCGTTAGTGCTGCTGGTGCCGAAGAAGGCTACGCCTGCGCCTGTAAGATCAGGACGCTCTATGTACTGCTTGTTGTGGTGCACGCCGTTTATACGCACTCCGTCCAGCATATCCGCGCCGGCTTTGGTGCCGCAGAGCAGAGTCTGAGCTTCGCGTACTTCCAGAGTATTTAACGCCCAGCTGCTTTCAAGAGAGATAGCGGCGCCGTTTTCCATTACTATAAAGCCGAAAGCCGAGTCCTCTACTGTAAATACATTGGGATCCCAATCCGCCCAGGGATTGCCTGTTTCCTTGTTGTCGGCCAGCTTGCGGAAGGTAGTGCCCAGAACCATTTTGGGTTTATAGTTATCCATCATCCACAGGGTGAGGTCGAGCGCGTGGGTGCCGATATCGATAAGGGGTCCGCCGCCCTGCTCGTATTCATTGGTAAATACGCCCCAGGTTGGAACGCCTCTGCGGCGCACAGCCATTGCTTTGGCGTAATAAATTTCGCCCAGCTCGCCGGCGTTGCACATGTTTTTAATAAATTGGCTGTCCGAGCGGTAGCGGTTCTGATAGCCTATGGTGAGAATCTTGCCGGTGCGCTTTGCGCATTCAACCATATCCTTGGCCTCCGCATAGGTTTTAGCCATGGGCTTTTCACAGATTACATGCTTGCCCGCTTCCATAGCGTCTATGCTTATGAAGCTGTGCGAGCGGTTGGGCGTGCATACATGCACGGTATCTATGCTTTTGTCCTCAAGCAGCTTTTTATAGTCTGTGTAGACCTTGGCGTCAGGAGTTCCAAAATCCTTTTTGGCTTTTTCGGCGCGTTCAGGAATAATATCGCAGAAAGCGACCATTTCGGCCTGATCCTTAAGTTCTCTGAGCGCGGGCATGTGTTTGCCGTTTGCGATGCCTCCGCATCCAATAATAGCGGCTCTTACTTTTTGCATAAAATCACCTCATAAAATATTTATTGTGGATTCCCTTATTATCAGCTTGTGTTCAAGCGTAATAAGCTTTGGCGAAGCCTTGGAATTTTCCAGGCGTTCAAAAAACAGCCGGGCGGCTGTTCTTCCCAGCTCCTCGCGCGGCTGGGAGACGGTTGAAAGGGAGGGGATATAGCAGGAGGAAAGGGAGGTATTATCAAATCCTATAACCGAGAAATCCTTTCCGGCCTCTATGCCCATATCATGCAGCTCTTTTATAGCGCCTATAGCTACGGCGTCCGAAATGGCAAAAAGAGCGTCCGGCTTAGCGCCGGGCCGGGAAAACAGGCTTTTTATAATGGACTGTCCGCCCTTATAGCCGTAATCTCCCCGTATTATATTTTCGGATACAAATTTTAAGCCGGCGCTGTTTAGGGCGCGCTTATAGCCCGTCTCTCTTTTCAGGGTGGAGCTGAAGCGCGGATTGCCTGAGGCCATGGCTATGGAACGACATCCGCTGGCTATTAAGTACTTAACCGCCTCAAAAGAGGCTGTTTCATCATCTATAGCTACTCCGGGCAGCTGCGCATCTATATATTCGCAGCACTGCACCATAGGATATTTTCTAAAAAGGCCCTCCAATTCGCTTTTTCCTAAGGCGCTTCCGAAAATTATTGCGCCGTCGGCATAATGACTGTGCAGCATGTGATAAAGATTCTGCTCGGTATATTTATCCATGCCCGTAGTGCAGGTTATCATAGTATAACCGTATTGCTCGCATTCCTTGCTGATTGCATTTAGTATACGATGATAAAACGGATTGGATATGGTAGGCAGCAGAGCAAGCAGCTTGCCTGAACGGGAAAAGCGCAGATTGCGGCCTAGAGAGCTTGGATAATAATTTAATTCATGCACGGCGCTTTCAATGCGCTTTAGGCTTTCAGGGCTTAAAAGCTCTTTATTATTAAAGTAACGGGAGACGGAGGAAGCGGAAACGCCGGCAAGCTGAGCTACGTCTTTTATTGTGGCCATGCCATTTCCTCCTTGCTTTGAAATCGTTTTCATATCTTAATGGTTATTATATAAGAGTATGGATTTAAGTCAATAGCGTTATTATATTTTCATAAATTTTCATAACTTTTATGGAGAATTTTATATTGTTCGTAGGGGGATAAAATTAAAAACGCTTATATCGAGGTATTAATATTAAAGCTGATTAGACAATACAATCAAAGCATAATGCGTTTTTTGAAGGAAAATGTGAAAAGCATGCATAATTGTCTGGATAATGCCCATAATAATATACGGAACGGCAAAGCCTATTCCGATTCATTATAAACACAATTATGCGGGAAAGTTTATTTTTAAACTTGTCCCGCTTTTTTGCTGCTCATTGTTGACTTATTTCACAGGCGCATTTATAATGTAATAAAGCTTGGCTTTCTTTTGCTTTAATGCTTAGGAGCTGGAATTAAACTGTTAAAGGGGGTTCTTTGATGGGTTTTTTAGCCATTGATAAGGTTGCCATCAGGAATTTGTTCGGTTTGGGTATAGATATCCGCTGGTACGGAATACTTATAGCTTTGGGTGTAGCGGCGGGTATAGGTTTGGCCATATGGGACGCCAAACGGCGCAAAATAAGCACGGACGTAGTGCTGGACATGACTCTGATAGGAGTTATATGCGCTATTGTGTTCGCCAGGCTTTATTATGTAATATTTGATACCCAGGGAACCTTTGCGAATGATTTTATGGCGATATTCAGGATATGGGACGGCGGCCTGGCCATATACGGAGGAGTAATAGGCGGCGCGCTGGGCATATTTGTTTACAGCCGGATAAAAAAATTAAAGCTCTCGGTGCTTTTTGATATTGCCGCGCCCAGCCTTGCTATTGGCCAGGCGATTGGCCGGTGGGGAAACTTTATTAATCAGGAGGCTTTTGGGCAGCCTGTTACAGATCCTGGCTGGCAGTGGTTTCCTTACGCTACTTATATAGAAAATCCTCCTTTGGGAATGGAGGCGGGCTGGTATCAGGCTACGTTCTTCTATGAATCAATGTGGTGTCTGCTTTTATGTTTGTTTTTGGTGCTGTACCGCCGCAGACAGAAATTTTCGGGCGAGATATGCGCGTATTATTTCCTGCTTTATGGGATTGAAAGAGCGGGGGTGGAACTGCTTAGGACAGACCAGCTTAAAACGCACTTCCTGAATTTGCCTGTTTCCCATCTTTTAAGCCTGGCTTTGGTTGCCGCTTCTTTAATTTATCTTATAATAATGTATACCAGGGTTAAGAAGGGTTTAGCCGGCTGCGCGACGCCTGGTTCAATATATTATGTTCCCGTTCCGGAGGAGAAGGGTAAAAACGCCGTTTCAGAGGGCGAAGCCGAGGAGGGCGGCAAAGGCTCTGACGAGGTAATTTCGGCAGAAGAAAGCTCTCAGGAGGAGCGGCCGCAGGAACAGGGGGACGGCGCGCAGGCAGATGAACAGGGGGACACGGCATCCAGCGCGGAGACGAACGGTCCGGAGGAAGAACAGGACGATATCTGACGGAGGAGTATTAAAAATGCAGCGCAATTTAACTATGCTGACTGATTTATATCAGCTTACCATGATGAATGGTTATCTTAAATATGGTATGGATAAGAATACAGCGGTATTCGATATGTTTTTCCGACCCTTGCAGAATAACAGCGTTTATGCGGTTATGGCCGGCCTGGAGCAGGCTATAGAATATATAAATAATCTGCATTTTGCCGAGGAGGATTTGGATTATCTGCGGTCACTTGGTATTTTTGACGAGCAGTTTATGGACTATCTGCGCCATTTTAAATTTACCGGCGATATTTATGCTATACCCGAGGGTACGCCGGTATTTTTTTCCGAGCCTCTGCTGCGCGTAAAAGCGCCTATTATGCAGGCTCAGCTTATAGAGACCGCTCTGCTGAATATTATAAATCATCAAACTCTGATAGCTACTAAAGCCAGTAAGGTAGTGTATGCCGCCGGCGGCAAGGGAGTGCTGGAATTTGGGCTTAGGCGGGCGCAGGGGCCGGACGCGGGCATATACGGCGCGCGTGCTTCAATAATAGGCGGCTGCGTGGCTACCAGCAACGTCTATACCGGTCAGCAGTATGGATTGCCCGCTAAAGGAACGCATGCGCATAGCTGGGTAATGTCCTTTCCGAGCGAATTAGAAGCGTTTAGGGCGTATGCGAAGGTATATCCTACTAGCTGCATGCTTTTAGTAGATACCTATGATACTCTTAAGAGCGGGGTGCCTAATGCTATAACTGTTTTTAAGGAGCTGCGCGAACAGGGCTATAAGCCTGTAGGCATAAGGCTGGATTCGGGCGATTTTGCCTATCTTTCCAAAAAGGCGCGGGCGATGCTGGATGAAGCCGGCTTTAACGATGCGCAGATATTTGTGTCAGGAGATTTGGATGAGGAAGTAATTTGGGATCTCCGGGCTCAGGGCGCCGCTATTGACGTTTGGGGAGTGGGCACTAAAATGATAACCAGCGACGATTTGCCTGCGCTGGGGGGCGTATATAAGCTTTCTGCTGAAATTGTGGACGGAGTGGTATACCCTAAGATGAAAATATCTGAAAATCCGGTTAAGATGACAAATCCGGGTATCAAGAAGGTGTTCAGGCTTTATGACAACGCTTCGGGAAAGGCGCTGGCTGATTTGATAGCGCTTGAGGAAGAGGAGATAGATCAATCTCAGCCCCTGACTATCTTTGATCCGGCTGAGACCTGGAAGCGCATGACCATTACTAATTTTACGGCTAAGGAGCTGCTGGTGCCTATTTTCAAGGATGGCAGACAGGTATATAAATCGCCTTCTCTGCCGGAAATACAGGCGTATCATAAAGAGCAGATGGGGACGCTTTGGGATGAGTATAAGCGCTTAAAGAGACCTCATGTGTATAAAGTAGATTTATCTCAAAAGCTTTACGACCTTAAAAATCAGCTTTTGCAGCAATACAGCAAATAAACCGGGCGGATTGGGACTGAGTCTGCTTTGAGCTGACGGACGCTCGGCAAGAGATAAATTTATGATTTGCTATTTTTAGGCTGATGGGCCAATAAAACTTACATGCGGAACGCTGAGGTATATAAGTCTAAGGCGGAATGGAGAAAATATGAAAGCGTTTATGGGACGGTATAAAAAAGCTGAGGCAGACGAATATATTAATTCGCTCAGAGAGGAATATGAAGCTAAGCTTCGCGCCGTGGAGGAGGATTTGGCTGCGCTGAGGGAAGAGAACGAGCGCCTGGTTAAAGAATGCTCGGAGCTTAAGGAAAAGGAGAACATTATATCCGAGGTGCTCATAGACGCTACGGGCAGGGCGCTGGAAATTGAAAATGAATATAAGGAGCGTGCGAGAGAAGAAAATCAGCGTCTGGAACGCCGAAAAGAGGATTTCAGAGAACGCGTCAAAAGCTGCGAAAAGGGGATAGAGGAGCTTAAAAACGCTGCATTGGGTCAAATGGAAAATCTTAAGCGCGCATTGGAGGAGCTTTCGGATTGGTCGAGCGGAGGCTTTAAAAGGCTGGAAGCGAATATGGGACTGGAGCCTGAAATAGACAGCGATGAATTGGAACGCAGAATAGCGGCAGGAGCGCATGCGGATTTGCTGTCTGCCTGCCGCGAGCTGGGTATATCGGTTGATTCGCCTGAAGAGAGAGAAAACGCTGGCCAGGACTGAAATATATAATAAGCAAAGGGCGTAATGAGACGCTTTCTGTTTAACGTCCGAGAACATGCCCTTAAAAGGGTTTGGCATTAAAGTTTATTTTTTTGTATAAAGGGAAAAATAGTAGTTGCCTGAAAGCTTAAAATATTGTATAATATCTGCGTTTGGTCAGAAGAATATTTTTTTGGAGAAGTCGCCTAGCTTGGTCGAGGGCGCACGATTGGAAATCGTGTAACCGTTAATAGCGGTTCGAGGGTTCGAATCCCTCCTTCTCCGCCAAAAGTACAGTTTAAACGAAGTTTAAATTGTATTTTTTTTGTATGATATAATTATGGTAGAAATTATGTATATTGTATCAAATAGTAGAGAGTATCATGGAAATAACGATTAAAAAGCTTACAGCGGAACTATCAGCAGATTATTTTGATTTCTTCGACAATCGTGCTTTTACTGACAATTCACTTTACAGATGTTATTGTCAGATGTATCAACTGTCAAAAGAACAGGGGAAAATTGATTGAGAATACCCGCGATATTGATCCTGGTCCGCTGTCTAAAATGCTGCTAAGCAACAAATTGAAACAGGTGCTCTTTGGGGGTATTTAGCATATGTTGATGGCATATCCGTTGGTTGGTGCAATGCTAATGACAGAGCGAGCTTCTCAAGCAAACCATATTGTGATGTTCTTTTTTTATTTTCCCATACCCAAACGCGAAATTGCCGTTGTTTGCTTTGAAATAGCTCCTGAATACAGAGGAAAAGGTATAGCTACTGCCCTTTTGAACAAAGTCATCTTTGATGCAAAAACAAACAAGTATGCGTCAGTAGTGGGTTTCCCCGTCAAACGCAGTGAAAGATATGAATGAGACTGTGCGGGTTCTATCCGTTTATATGAAAAAGGAGGACTTCACAAAATATCAGAACATGGCGAGACTATAATCATGAAAAAAGAATCGATGAGATTTCGCATTATGAGTGTAATCCTATCCGCCGGGGTTCAAGTACATCGGATGAATTGCGAATAATATCTTTTTCATAATGCTTTCACAGAAAAAGTACAACATTGAGGATTTGAACTTCCGCGTTGTTTTCTTTTCCCTGTTATAATAGTATATGAGGTGACATTATGCCTTTATATTTGAAACTCAAACCCCGGTTACCCGAATTTAATATTGAGTTGGTAACATTAGATAATTCAGACCGTTATGAAAATATATTCTACTGTAATTCAGAATACTATTTAATTACGGAAGGACATCCTGCTACAAAGCAAGATTGTATGGAGACGATTCAATACGGAAATGATTTCCCGAAAGATATGTGCTATTGTATTGGTTTTTCGTTGAAAGATAAAGCTGTGGCGTTGCTGTCAATTTTCGAGGGTTATCCCGAAACCGATACTCTGTATATTGGATTATTTTTAGTGAATGAAGATTTTAAACGAAAATCAATCGGGACAAAAATTATCGGAGCTCTTACTGATGAGGCATTTAATACGAAATATAATTCTATAAAGCTATCGGTTCAGGACAACAACATCAGCGGATGTTCTTTTTGGCGTAAGCTTGGATTCCAGATAACCCAAAAATGCGATTGCAATAATTACTTTAATTTATCAATGAAATTGGGAAAGAAACCCTAAACACTTTTTGCGAGAGTTCAGATCTGCCCTTGAAGTCGCAAAAATATCTTTTTCATGTAGCTCAGACAGAAGAAGCACAACATCGTGGAGTTAAACTCTCGGGTTGCGCTTTTTGCTCAATATGATTATAATAAAAATGAATGAAATCAGAATAGGGAAATTAAATTGAATTTAATTATCGGAAATGGACAAGGCTTTGATTTTGGCAAGATCGCTTCGGAATATGCTAAATATCGTGTTATTTATCCGAAAGAACTATACGACCGATTATTATCTCTCGGTGTTGGAAGGACGAATTCTGTTTGGCCTGATTTTAGAGCGGGGACAGGTGTTATTCTGAGAGGACTTGCTGATTATGGAGCAAATGCTATTGGCGTAGATATATCAAGCGAACAAATCGAACAGGCTAAAAAGTTATCTGAGGATTATAAAAACATTACATATACAGCTTTTCATGCAGAAGAATATAAATTTGCTGATAATTCTTTTGACACGATTACAGCCTGTCAATGTTTTGGATATTTTGATCCTAAAATTGTCGTTGATAAAATAAAGCAGATGATAAAACCAAATGGACTGTTTTTAAAGCTTTACATGAGTTATCTGAAAGACACCCCCATTGCCAGAGAATCTCACTCGCTTGTAAAACAGCTTAATCCGAATTGGGTTGACGGATTACCGCAGTTCAGGATTAAAAGAAACATTGTTTTGAAAATCTGCGAATGAATAGTTTTATGATAGATTTGCCTTTTACAAGAGAAAGCTGGCATGGAAGAATGAAAGCATGCAGAGGCGTTTTGGCTTCAATGAATCATAAAACATTTGAAAAGTTTGAAAAGGCTTACTTAAAAAATGTTGCAGCAACTGCCTGAACGGTCGGTCTGCACTTGAATCGATCGTTTTGCGTTACCCTTATAGCGTTACATCGAATAGAGGTAGAAGGTTGTAAAACAGTCGACTTCTTTGTTGTTGAGTGATACAATAAATAATATATACTTGTTTTGAAGGAAATGTATATGGACTTCCTGGAAAAAACTAATGGATATTATTCTCTGTGGCTTGGTGAAAAGGATATATTAAGTTCCTCATTTTCCGGAGTAAAATGGGTTTATTCACCTGAACGCAATCAAATTCAGGTTGGGTATTCACAGCCGTTTGCTATTTACATTCTTTGTCAGCCCGAACGGACAGTAGTATCATACGGCGGAAGCATTGCCGATACAATAGACGAAATTAAGAAACAAATTCAAACTGCAGGAAATGTAGACGAGATAAAACAAGTCATGGTTTCTGCGTTTGGAAACCGCTGTTGTCATTCCATCAAGTATGTTTTTGACAGGCCGGATAAGGTGCGTCAGGCCACATCTTATGCACGAAATTTGGTTTCTGCGGAATATCTGCAGTTTAAGAATTCTTTTACTACGAATAACCCAGGGTGTAAAGAGACCGACTGGCTGGAAACGTATTTTATGGGTTTAGTGGAACGGCATTTATGCTGCGGCCTTTTTAATCAGGACTTGTTGGTGAGCTGTTCTGATGCGCCTGATATGCCATATATGTCAGATGAGGTGCAGGAGATCGGTATTAATACATTAGAGCCGTATAGGAGAAAGGGCTATGCGGCTCAGGTGTGTATCACATTCCTCAAACAAATGCTTTAAAGTGGTATATGTCCCCAATGGTCAACTTCCGTAAATAACGTTGCATCTCAAAAATTGGCGGAAAAAATGGGGTTTGTGAAATATGCAGATGTGATCACAGTATCTTTATAGTAGGTTTTATTGTGTATGTGAATAGGGGCCAAAGTTAAGTGTACGCTGTCCTCCGTCTTATCTAGGCCTTATTCTGTGCTAGAGTTCAGTTCCCACCGCTGAAAAGCAAAAATATCTTTTTCATGCGGCTCTCACAGAGTGGTGTGTTCGTGGGCTGTTAGGGAATGGACTTGACGCAGAGCGATGAGTTCTGCGAAATATATGGATAGATTTATGACATCCTTTAACGAAGGGAAAGCCGTATCGTAAATAACATCCGAAATACTTGTGGAATACCGCGTTGAGTTTGATGATGATGGTGTAATGCACGATGTTTATTTTGCAATTGCGAAAGCAGAATGGATGTGTTGCGAGCAGTTGGAAATTGCTTTGAATCGGGTAAAAGAAATCATAGAAACAGGTTTGAATATAAAATTCTAACGCGAACTTTAAGCAACAGAACAGGATCCTTAAAATACGTCAAAAAATCTCGAGAAGTTTTGGAGCTTGCTTCAAACACCGAAATCGAAACCCCGTCGGCGAAGAATCGATTCATTAAATAGAATGAAAGCTCTTCCTCCATTGGACGCAGGCGGTTGTTACCGTTATAAATATGAGGATGGTTACCGCGTTTTAGCTGTACTCGGATTTAACAGAGCGCGGAGGGTATATATGGCGTGCTGTGTAACTTTTGAAAAAACATATTTTGCAGAAGAATTAAAAATGTTGAATTTTCTAGATGAATCGGTTCACTCGGTTTCATGTTATATTGTAGCGGAGTTTTTATTTTCTTCTGCAATAAAGAAAATTGCGGCTGTTATCGTTCCTGAAAGAAGATATATGACATCTTTGAGCGCGGTTCAAGCGAATTGGGGGGCCGTATTTGTTAATTTGTTCAAAAAACATTATCGGATCTATTTAATGAATAAGAAAGGTCATGATATTGCCGATTTGTCCTTTATTCGATTTTGCGAGAGTTCAAAGTAAGACGCAAAACGTAAATATATCTTTTGCAGCCCCATAGACGGTAATAACGTAAATCAAACCCTAGGTTTGGTTCTTTATCTTTCTTCTTTTTCGCTTTTTTATAATTGCATATAAGGTTAAAAGTGAAGATAAGTATTTGTAGGCCATTTTATGCGGCTCTATTGTATAAATAAAGGATGTGCGGTGATAAAAGTGCAAAAACTGGAGCATTCGGTGTAACAGTACATTAAGACGTTCTTTTATAATGTTGTTGGACTTGAAGCGGCTTTTTGTGAATGTTTTTTTGATGAATCGGAGAATTGAAAAAACGACTTAATAGAGTATTGCAAAGCTATTGCGTTTGTAAGCGATTCGCGGCATTAAATTGTTTGAGCGTCAATAAACGTATTAGCTTTCGGCTTTTTGTTTTCTATTTTTAATAAGACATCTTTTGTGTCAACGCTCTCATTGCGGCACGTTGTCGCTGACAGCTTTTGCGGGGCAAGGTGGAATCGTCTACTGCATAATTTCGGTTGGTGTTACGCAACCGGGGTAATAGGGAGTATTCCTTTCCTTACAAAGCTTTGCGACCTCAACTGACAAACCAGGGGAAACAATAAATTTGCAGTTAAGATTCAGCGCCTGTCTGAATTGTTCGCCGTTAATAACTGTGCCGGCGCCTATTGACATATCAGGGTATTTCTTAATAGCATACTCGATTGCGTCTTTAGCGCAAGCAGTTCTAAATGTGATTTCAGCGCAGTTAATTCGGATATTTTTAAGTGCAGTTAAAATCTTATCCTTTTCGGACAATTCTTTGATTAATTCCATCGCTAACTCCTCCTAATATTCTATCGTGTTTATGTATATAAATCCCTTTCCGAATCTTATTTCGCTTTCAATTGTTCATAGTCGTAATGTTCGCAGAAACGCTATTATTTATGGAATATGAACATATTGTTTCCGTGCGTAATTGATACAGGAATACGGAATTTTTTATTGTAATACCGAACTTGTTTTTGGTCGTAAGCAGTAGTATTTCAAGATCAGTCTATTCATACATTATTGCTTTTTTAACAGATGTAATAATTCTTGTATTATTTATAACCTCGCCGTTTTGCTTTCCTCTAAGATTTACGGTATAAATGCAGTTCTGTTTTTTAAAGCAGTTAAGGTTGCCGTATTTTATGGGCTTTACTATAGCGATATCTCCGTCAAAGTGACCATTTTCGTTCGCTATATCAATCATATAATCTGCAAAAGCACGCAAAAAATTTTCTTCGCCAAACTGTACGACTTTGATTGGCCGTTAAGCTGTAAGTATTTTACAGAGACTGCTGCGCAGGCTGGGTTATTCGGTTGTTCTGTGCTGTACAGGGGATGACGAAAATGAGGTTAAAATTCAATTAGATTATGTGCTTGAAAAGCATATAGATGCAATATTTTTAATCGGCTCTGCTTTTTGCGATGATAAGGTTTCTAAAAATATTTATTCAGCAGCAAGTGCCTGTATTCATGATAAATGCAAAGCTTGACGGTGAAAATATATATTATTCAGATGAGGGAATTTCAGTTTCCAGCGCGGTAGATAAGTTAGTTGCAACGGGTAAAAAGAATATACTGTATATTTATGACGCCTTAACGCCCAGCGCTATTGCGAAGCTATCTGGGTATGTTAAGGGTATTACGCAAAACGGAATTGCATACAATGAAGATCTTATTATTAAGTCTCCCAAAACTATTGAAGGCGGGAAAACTGCTGTTAAAACGGCAATAGAAACCGGAAACATACTTGATGCGGCCATATGCGCCGAAGATATTTTGGCGATAGGAGCATTAAAGGAAATGCAGAAAAATAAGCTGAGGCCTTGTGTAATAGGCTTTAATAATTCATTTCTGTGTGAATGCGCCTCACCGACGCTTTCGAGCATCGATAACCGTTTTGAGGATATGTGCAAAATGGCCGTGGATGTGATGACTAAGGTGTTAAGCGGCGAAAAGGCCGAAAAAAATACAAATTAAGCGCAGAACTGATACTGCGTGAAAGTTTTAAAGGAGTAAAATAAGATGGGTATAATTAACGATAACTTTTTACTGAAATCCGAAACTGCAAGACAGTTTTACAATGATTATGCAAAGGATATGCCGATAATCGACTATCACTACCATATTAATCCAAAAGAAATTGCTGAAGATCGTAAGTTTAATAATATTACCGAGGTTTGGCTCAATGGCGACCATTATAAATGGCGTCTTATTCGTTCAAATGGGGTAGATGAAAGTGAAATTACAGGAAATACTGATGATAGAGTTAAATTCCAGCGCTTCGCGGAAATGATACCCAAAGCTATAGGTAATCCCATATATCATTGGACACATTTGGAATTGAAGAATTATTCCGACTATGATGGTATTTTAAATGGTGAGACAGCAGAAAAAGTTTGGGAACTTTGCAACAAAAAACTGCAGGATGATAATATGTCGGTTAGAGGAATTATTTAGGCGCGTTTCAGGGTACTGAGGTTGCGGGAAAACTTCAGCACGGTTCTGCTTGGTGGTTTAACGATACTAAAATAGGAATAGAAAAACAGTTAAAGTCGCTTGCCGACCTTTCGCTTCTCGGCAATTTTATAGGAATGCTTACGGATTCAAGAAGCTTTTTGTCCTATACCCGTCACGATTATTTTCGTAGAATACTTTGTAATTTGATAGGAGAATGGGTGGATAACGGAGAATATCCGAACGACAAAGAAGCAATCAAGGAAATAATAGAGGGAATATACTATAGAAATGCTGAAAGATATTTTGAATTTTAAAACACATTTTTGCCGCTAGCTTTGCCTTGATTTTTTAACAGGCTTGCGTTATAAAAAAGCGTCATAAAAAATTGTTAATTTTGCAATTATCCTCAGTTTACAAGGAACTACACGCCTCAAAACGGGATAATTTCTTCATTTTCTGAGTTATCCTCAATCAGCGTACTCATAAGTAACGCTTTCTTGGTCTACCTTGAAAATGAAAAAATCCTTTTTCTTTGAGGTCGCAGAGTCAGAACGCATAAAATTTAACCCCGCCGCGTTGCAATATTCATGCTTTGGCGGGCGCTTTTATGCTTGAGGAGGAGAGTTATAAAGGCTTTTGAGAAAAGCGTTTATTAACAAGCCGGCCTGGACAGGAATATAATATTCCAAGAACTTGTTTTTAAGGAGTATTGTATGGTTGATAAAGAGGTTAATAAGAGGTATGACCCCATTTATGCTGTTTTGAAGGGAGACGCACAGGCTTTGGCTGTTGTAGCCGGCAGCCCGGAATTTCCTAATATATCAGGGAGGGTAAGATTCTATCAAACTAATGCCGGCGTGCTTGTCTATGCGGAAATTATGGGCCTGCCGTCCGAAAGTGGAAAATGTGCGGATAGGGTTTTCGGTTTTCATATACATGAGGGAGAAAGATGCGGCGGCAGGGCAAGGGACTGGTTTGCTGATACGCGTTCGCATTATAATCCAGGAAGCTGCGGGCATCCGTTTCATGCGGGGGATTTGCCTCCGTTATTTGGCAATAATGGATTTGCATTTTGCGTGGTTTTAACAAATCGATTTGCCGTTAAGGATATAATAGGCAGGACGGTAGTTATACACGATAAGCCTGATGATTTTACTACTCAGCCGTCGGGCGGTTCGGGTGTGAAAATTGCGTGCGGTGAAATAAAGCGCGCGTAATATATAAGATTTTTATATTGCTGCTGCACGAGACGGGCACTTGATGCTTGCCTATATAGGGATTGCGTGATAAAATGTTATGAAAGTATTCAGATTATTGCTTTGCGGCTTTAGATGCCTGTAAATATAGGCATGATATTTTGATTGCAATCCCATATTATAAAGGAGGGTTTTTATTAGTGTGCAGGGAACTCTGCGCCTTATTACCTGCAAGCTAATGTCGTCAAAATGAATTATAGGAGATTTGGGGATAAAATCATAATACGGATAGACAAGGGGGAAGAGGTTTTAGAGCAATTAAGAGAAATTGCTCTAAAGGAAAATATTTCTTTAGCTCATATCTCAGCGCTTGGAGCTACCGATTCCTTTACTGTCGGGGTATTTGACGTTAATAAAAAGCAGTTTTATTCTAATGATTTTTGCGGGGATTATGAAATAGTATCCTTGACGGGCACTATAACCGTTATGGACGGGAAGCCTTACATTCATATACATATGAGCGCGGGCGATAATAAAGGATTAGTTTACGGAGGACATTTGAGCCGTGCGGTTATAAGCGCTACATGCGAGATGGTTATAACCGTTATGGACGGCTTTGTGGGCAGAAAATACAATGAGGATGCAGGCATTAATATTTTTGATTTTTGAAAGCATTTGTAAACTGAGGGTAGACAATAATACAATCAGAGTACAATGCGCCGCCGAGAGTGTGAATTGTTCGGTTTTGCTGAGCCGTCGTCCTTAAAATACGCCTGGTATTTATGCGTCCTGCCGCCTTGCAAAACCGGAAAATTCCTTTTTCTCTGCGGTCGGAGATTTTTGCTTAAGAGCCCGTTGACGGCCGCGCGGCGCCTGATTAAAGACATACCGGGCGTATTTTAAAGGCCGCGCAGCAAAGCGGACGCGGCGGGCATTTATGCAAAAGCGCATTGTACTTTGATTATATAGTCTAAAGAAATAATAAAAAGAACGAAGGCAAAGCAGTTAAGCCTGATTTTGCTTTCGTCCTTTTCTATTTTGGGATTAAGAGTCCCGAGCGTTATTGACGCTGTATAGTTATTCTGCTGTAAATAGAAGAAGTCAGATTATTCCGAGACTCTTCTGCGGAACAGCAGAGATATGCACCACAGACCGGCAATACCCACTATGGAATATATTATACGTGCCCAGGTAGTAGCGGCGCCAGAGCAGATCCAGGCTACGAAGTCAAATTGGAAAATTCCAACGCAAAGCCAGTTCAGCGCGCCGATTATAACGAGCACAAGTGCTATTCTGTCTATAACCATATTTTTTCTCTCCTTTGCAGTTTTGTGTTAGTTTGTGTTTGACTTAAAGAAAATATGCATTGAAATTTATAAATTAAATTTTTGAAAATATTGATGTTAGCATAGACAATATAATCAAGGTACAGTACATCTTTGCTTTGGATGCCCGCCGCGTCCGGTTTGCTGCGCGGTTTCTAAAATACGCCAGGTATGTCTTTAACCAGGCGCCGCGCGGCCGTCAACGGGCATTTAAGCAAAAATCTCCGACCGCAGAGAAAAAGGAATTTTCCGGTTTTGCAAGGCGGCAGGACGCAGAAATACCGGGCGTATTTTAAGGACGACAACGCGGCAAAACCGAACAATTCACACTCTCGGCGGCGCATCGTACTCTGATTGTATTGTCTAAGCATGCAAGGTGTAATGCGGTTATAAGAGTTGAATTTGCGCTTTTGCCGTACTGTTTTTGCTCCATATACAATCGGTATGTGTTGTTTTAGACGTTTTGCAGGGGCGTAAATTCGGTTTTTTAGCTCTGCGCTCTTTAAAAATTTATCTGTCTTTAAGGCGGGCGAAGACGGGGCGCAATGTGAGCGCATTGGGGATAACGCGGAAAACAGGCAAGCCGTATAGGGCTGAAATGCATTGGAATTTGTATGCAAATATTTTTTTAATTATAAATGATCGGCTGTAAGGCTGAATACGGCGTTTGTTCCGAGAGGGATTTAATTACTATGCGAGCTATAAGTATATAGCGGGCATGGAAAATTTACAGAGCTGATATGTGGTATCTTTTATATGCTGATTGGAATTATTATTTGAAATTGGATATTAAAAAGAGCGGAAACAGTTCCGCTCTTTAAAAATATACATAAAGAATTTAGACTCGCCGGATACTCCGGCTTAATACGCTCCTCCGCGGCGCCGGCAAAGTTTGAGACGCTTTTGCCGGCGGCGGGAATATGCTGTGTGAAAATTTTATTTATTTTTTCTGCGCTTAAGAGTTACAGGAACAATAATAGCCGCTGCGATTATAATCAGAGCGCAGGCTCCCATAATATAGGGGAGAGCTTCGTTGGCGCCGGGGGTTTCAGGAGCATGGGAGGCGGCGGGGCTCTGGCCGGTGATGACGTTTTCTGAAACAGAAACGGTAACGGGCTGCGAATATAAGGTGTAATTAAGTCCGCCTCTGTTAGTAAAGCTGGTTTTTAGCATATATGAGGCGGTGCCTTCTTTTAAGCCTGTTATGTTAAGGCCGTCCGCTTTTATAACATCTTCACCTGATATGATAACCAGTTCTGTGTTTTCGGGCAGCTCAAGAGTATTGCGGGCATAGGTGGTAAGAGTTCCCTGCGCTGTTATGCTCTGATTCAGGCCAAGCTGGCAATTTTGCTCAGGGACATTCAGAGTATGAGCAAAATCCTTGCTCCAGTTACAGTAGTTAGTGGTAAGCCCTCCTGCGTTTGTTTTGAAAAAGCTATAGTATTGGCTTATGCTTTCAAAGGTCCATGGCCATGTGGTTATACCGCGAAGGGCGAGCGCTTCTATAGATTCTGCGCCTACGTTGTTATACGAGGTGCTGAAAGTTACGTTGTCGGGAAGCAGCTGGTTTGTTACGCCGTAAATAGCAGTATACAGGCTTTCGTCGGTTATAAGCCCTCCGCAGAGGAAGCTAGCGGATACTCCGGGCATTTCCCTGCGGCTGTTCTGAAGCTGATTCATATAGAAGCTTATTACGGTGCAGCGGCTTTCCAGATTATAATCGGCATATTCGTCTATAAGCTGCTTAATCAGGGGCAGGCAATTGGCTTTGCCAGTTTTAATTTCTATAAAGAACCCCATATCGGTATCCTTGAATTCCTCAAAAAATTCACGCAGGGTAGGAATCCTGCACTGGGCAAATTCCGGATTATTGGGGAACTGTTTATTGGCGTAGAATTCCTTTAACTGTTCCAGAGTATATGCTTCTATATTGCCTGAGCCGGTAGTGGTGCGCGATATATCTCCGTCATGCATAACTACTACTTCGTTATCCTTAGTTACATATACGTCTATTTCGAGAATATCTGCGCCGTTTTCATATGCCTTTATGGCTCCCTCAACGGTGTTTTCAGGAGCTATTGAGGGTATGCCGCGGTGTCCTATTACAAGGGTTTTGCGCAGCATGGCGTCGTCTGAAAAATATTCCATGGCGGAAGTAAGATTAGCGGGATTGTTGGTTGCGTATCCGTTAGCGCCGCAGGCCAGCAGCCGGCAGGCGGTTGCGGTTTCTTCCGCCGTGCTGTCCAGCCATATGCTTATGGTGCCCTTCTGAAGGAACTGAATATATTCTTTCTGGGCGTACGCTTCGGGTAAAAGCACCGTTTTGCAGTTGGAGGAATTAACGTCCGAGCGTATTTCGGCCAGCTTTTCCTCGGTAATTTTATCAGTATCGTTAGACATGTCCAGTATGCCATAGAAATTAAAGTTGACTTCTTTAGCGGCCAAAAGCGCTTCCTTATTGGAGAGTATATAGGCGTCGGGGAAATTGATATCGTGCAGCTTCTGCGCAAGCGCTTCGGCTGTATCGGCCTGTTGGGTACGGAATACAGGTATAAGCTTATTATCCAAGGAAGCGAGCAAATCTTCTATTGCGCCTATGTCGTTGCCTGTAAACGTGGTTAGGGACAAATCGCTTTTTACGTCCACCATGACCGCCGTCGGACGTTCGCTTTCATCCATTCCGGCATAGCTGTTTATATCCTGCATCGTGTCCGGCTTAACGGCCAGGGCGGAAGAGGAGTAGTCGTTTTTTAACGGTGTAGAAGCCTGGGCATAGCCGTATGTAACTTTATATTCCTCCTGCACCACAGTCACTTTTATGCTGTCCACCTTCATGGTAGACCCATTAGCCTGTAGGCCAACGCCCCCTTTAGTCCAAACATTTGCATTGTTTACTGTCTGAGTCAAGGTTTGGTTAATATACTGACTGACTATGGGGCCGTTAGCTTCCACCCGGATGCTGTATATTTTATCAGGTGAAATATTTTCCGAATAGGATGCGGTATTCATAACGTTCCATGCGTTTTGGGTAGTGCGTTCGGCAAATTCTACGCCGTTGGATGCGGTTGCAGAGCTGCGTATGCACATTTGATAGTAGGGATAGTCTTCATCCTGAATCCTATACATTACTGAAACCCAGCGGGCGTAATCATTGGGGTTTAGAAGCGTAGCCTCCGCTTCTATTATATAATTACCAAATTTATCTAGTTCTTCGGGCAGCAGCACACGGCAGGAGGGACCTACAAATAAAAATCCATCCTCAACATATACGTTGCTTCCTTCAACAATCCGGTATTGGTCGCTGAGACCTGAGGAAAAATCGTCATAATATACCGTTGCTCCGGATACTGCGTAGACGTCCATAGTTTGTTCGCCATATTGGGCATTCATAAGAAAGGTTCCTTCCTCCTGAGCAAATATGCTTTTGCCCTCTATTGTCAGCTCAGGACTTTGCGAGCTGAGAGTTACCTCTGTTCCCTCCGCAAGCTGTTCGCCAAATTCAAACAAGTAGGAAGAAACGTCCAGCTTCTTTCCAGGCTCGAGCACTATTACGCTGCTGTCCTGGCTTACTAGGTACTTAGTTTCCTGATCCGCCTGAGCGGCAGTAAACAAGGACATGCTTATTATGCATAACAGGGTGACAAGGGTAAGTAGTTTTTTTAACATGTCTTCACCGCCTTAATAAATTATTAACATATATTTTACATGTATTTTATTCTCAAGTAAATGGACGATAATATCTTTTATAAGCATATATTTAAGATTTCAGCCGGCGCAGTTCTCTTTTGGCGGTATAAGCTGTTTTAAATTTGGACAGCGTCTGCGTGTATAGGATAATATGTTCTAGTCGGGGGAATTTTGTTTGAACGGCGGCGCGCCGGTATGCAAATCGCTTCGTCTTTCGGCGCGCTGCGTTTGTATTGTGTATTGTCTTTTGGATTCTAAAAAGGCTGGACTGGAGCAATGGCTGCGTAAGCCGGATGCGGATAAATGCCGTTATTGAGGCCGGTATTTATCCAGCATTTTTTGTACCCATTGGCGGTCAGGTCCTTCTATTATACTGAATGGACGGCTGCTGCCTGTAGCTCCCTCTTCAAATAGATATATTTTTATTGCGTCCCTTTCCCGGTCTGCGTTTACATGCGCATGAAACAGGGCGTAGTCTACATAGCCTTCACAATATACCAGCACGCTGCATTCACCCCAATCCTGCGGAAGCATGGAGTCAAAGCGCGAATCAGCTCTTACAGGAACGCTGATTAGGGGAGTAAGCCCGTATTGGTCGGTAGTAAAGCTCTTATTTATTTCGGGGATTACTACAGTTGCGCCGCTGACCGGCAGGTCGGTAAAGCCGTCTACTACTTCTATTTTTATGCTTCCCTCAATATTGGCCTGAATATGCGGCCTGTAAACAGCGCGGGCTGTGAAAAAGCCCGCTGCAGCTGCGGCAATACATACCGCAGCCGCGGCGATAGTAAAAATAATTTTTTTTCTGGACATTCGCTCCTCCATATATAGCCGGTATTATTTTATACTATATTAAATTTACGTTTGCTCTCGTTAGTATATGACGGGTTGACAAAGAGATTATATGATGATAACTTATTGACTATTGAATTTTAAAGGAGAAAAAGGTTATGAAAGGGAATAAAATACCCCTTAGGCTGATTGCAAGCGGAGCCGCTGCTGTTTTGCTAACGGCGGCTATAATTATAGACGGCGCGGACGGCATAGGCACGCCCATTACTTCCATATTAGGAGGTTATGCCGCGGTGGCGGCATGCACGCTGCTGCTTTGGCGCATGCCGGCTGTATTTCATGTCTGCGCGCAGCTTTTTATAGTTATGGCTATGGGCTTTGGTTCAATTTTAAATTTATATGATATTTGGCCGGGGTATGACAGGGTAGTACATTTTATCAGCGGAGTAATAATATTTTTTCTTGGAGAGTATTTGGGCGCAAAGTACTTTTACAGGGGTCAGGAGATACGGAAAGGATTCTGCATGGCGATAGGCTTGCTGGCGGCGTTTGCCGCGGCCGGGCTTTGGGAGGTTTATGAATTTTCCATGGATTGCCTTATAAATACCCAGATGCAGGGCAATAATATTGATACTATGGGTGATATAGTTTCGGGCGTGCTGGGCGGAGTAGGCGGCTGTATTGCCGCGTTTATAATAAACTGGGTCAAAAAGGGTAAAAATACATAAATCAATAACAAATTTTTAACACTTTAGCGTTCTTTTTTGGTTGACAAAACCTTGCTATGGTGCTATTCTTGTCACAGAATTAGCACTCGAATAAAAAGAGTGCTAATCCGATTGAAAAGAGGCGTAGTTATATGGAGCTCAATGAGAGAAAGCGGAAAATCCTGCGCACTATCATTGACGATTATATATCCAGCGCGATGCCGGTAGGCTCAAAAACCATTGCCGAGCAGCTTGGAATGCGGCTAAGTTCGGCCACGATACGCAATGAGATGAGCGAATTGGAGGAATTAGGCTATTTGGAACAGCCTCATACCTCCGCGGGCAGAATCCCTTCAGATAAGGCTTACAGAATTTACGTTGACCAGCTTCTGGAAATAGCTTCTCTAAGCGCAGAGGACGCGGAATATATAAAGGGCTATTATGACGAGCGTATGCACGAGACGCAGGGGATATTGGAGGGAGCGGCCAAGGCTATAAGCAACGCTACCGATTATGTGTCGTTGATAATGCCTCCGCAGTTGAAATCAGTAGCTATAAAGCATATACAGCTGGTGCCCGTTTCAGAGCGTGCTGCATTGGCGGTAGTAGTGACAGACGCGGGCATAATTAAAGATACTCCTGTATTGCTGGACGCTAATGTTACTCCTGCTCAGCTGGAGGACGCGTCCCATCTGTTGAACAAGATTTTTGCGGGCAGGCGGATTACTGAAAACAGCGTGCTGCAGGTGAGCGATATATATAATGAAATTCAGGGACAGCGTGAAATTTTTACTCAGATAACTGATTTTCTGACCTCCCGTTTGAATTCAGGTCACAGGGAAATACTTATAGGCGGGGCGGCCAAACTGCTGGCTCATCCTGAATATGCGACTGATTTGGACGCGGCTCGCAATATGCTTCAGCTGCTTGATTCTAAAGAACAGTTGAGGGATATCCTTTTGGAACAGCCCGATATGGAAGTAAGGGTGCGGATAGGAGCGGAAAATCATAACGCCAACATGCAGGATTGCAGCATAGTAACTGCTACTTACCGTTTGGGCGGAAGAGTTATGGGCCGCCTGGGGGTTATAGGTCCTGTCAGAATGAATTATGGGCGCGTGCTTCAGGTTATGAAATATATGAGCGCTTCGTTATCAGAAGTGCTTTCCTCCATTAACGGTGTGGACGGCAAAAAGGACGATAAAGAAGAAAGGTGAGGGGTCATATTATGAGTGGCAAGGATAAGAAAGATAAGGAGAATATGGCGAACAAGGCGGACAGCAGTCAGGCGCAGAAAGAGGTAGAGGATAATTATGAGGACTGCGCCGCTCAAAAGGAAGCTAGTGGACAGCCGGAAAGTGAGGCTCAGGGAGATAAGAGCGAGTATTATATAAATCTGGCTAAAAGAGTTCAGGCGGATTTTGATAATTACAGGCGCAGGAACGCTTCGGTTTATGCCGATGCTTTATTAGATGGCAAGCTGGAGGTAATTAAGAGCCTTCTTCCGGTAATAGATAATATGGACAGAGCTATAGAAGGCGAAAAAGACGGCTCGGGTAGCCTTTTTGAGGGCGTTAAAATGATAAGAAAGCAGCTTGGCGATATGCTGGGCGCGCTGGGAGTAGAAGAAATAGGTTTTCAGGGCGAGGCTTTTGACCCTAATTTTCATAACGCGGTTATGCAGAGCGATTGCCTTGATGGGCAGAAGCCGGGCGAGATAGCCGAGGTATTGCTTAAGGGCTATAAGCTGGGAGATAAGGTTATACGCCATACCATGGTGAGAGTGACAAAATAAAGCTGGATGTTGTCCTTATTCATAAAATAATTGGTTTTCTGATATGTTATATACTTAAAGACGCTGATATATTTCGGGTATAAGGGCAATAAAAAATATAAAAATAATAACCATTTTGAGGAGGTTTTATTTATGGGAAAGATAATAGGTATAGATTTAGGGACGACTAATTCATGCGTAGCGGTCATGGAGGGCGGCGAGCCTGTAGTTATTCCTAACGCCGAGGGCAGCAGGACTACTCCTTCGGTAGTCGCTTCCAAGGACGGACAGCGTATGGTAGGCGCTATTGCTAAGCGCCAGGCTGTGGCTAATCCGGATAATACGGTAATATCCATTAAGAGAGAGATGGGAACCAATTACAAAGCCAAGATGGAGGGCAAGGAATATACTCCTCAGGAAATTTCAGCTATGATATTAATGAAGCTGAAGCAGGATGCGGAGAGCTATCTGGGCGAGCCGGTAACTCAGGCGGTAATAACTGTTCCGGCATATTTTTCTGACAGCCAGCGTCAGTCTACTAAGGATGCGGGCAAGATTGCCGGATTAGAGGTGCTGCGCATAATAAACGAGCCTACTGCGGCTTCTCTTGCTTACGGTTTGGATAAGGAAGGCAACCATAAGATATTGGTTTATGATTTGGGCGGCGGTACTTTCGACGTTTCCATTTTGGAAATAGGAGACGGCGTATTTGAGGTGCTGGCTACAAACGGAAATACCAGACTGGGCGGCGATGATTTTGACAACCGCATAATGCAGTGGATGGTGGATGAATTTAAAAAGAGCAACGGCATAGACCTTTCTAGCGATAAAATGGCTATGCAGCGCTTAAAGGAAGCGGCCGAGAAGGCCAAGATAGATCTTTCGGGCGTTATGAGCACTAATATCAACCTGCCTTATATTTCGGTGGGAGCTCAGGGTCCTGTTCACCTTGATATGACTCTTACCCGCGCTAAATTCGACGCGCTTACGGCCGATTTGGTAGAGGCTACTATAGAGCCTATGCGCAAGGCGCTGAGGGATTCCAATCTTACCATGGATAAAATTGACCGAGTAATATTGGTTGGCGGCTCGACTCGTATTCCTGCCGTGCAGGAGGCGGTTAAAAAAGAGACGGGCAAGGAGCCGTATAAGGGCATTAACCCGGATGAATGCGTTGCCGTAGGCGCTGCCATACAGGCGGGCGTGCTGGGAGGAGAGGTACATGACGTGCTGCTTCTGGACGTTACTCCTCTTTCGCTGGGCATTGAGACCTTAGGAGGTGTCTTTACGCGGCTTATAGACCGTAATACAACTATTCCTACTAAGAAGAGCCAGATATTCTCTACGGCTGCTGACGGACAGACCTCGGTTAATATCCATGTGCTGCAGGGTGAGCGTGAGATGGCTGCTCATAATAAAACGCTGGGCAATTTCATGCTGGACGGTATTCCGGCTGCTCCCAGAGGAGTGCCTCAGATAGAGGTTACCTTTGATATAGACGCTAACGGCATTGTGCATGTTTCAGCTAAGGACTTAGGTACGGGCAAGGAGCAGAAGATTACCATTACTGCCAGCACCAATCTTTCGGACGAGGAGATAGATAAGGCGGTTAAGGAAGCCGAGAAGTATGCGGCCGAGGATAAGAAGAATAAAGAGGCGGTTGAAGAACGCAACAAGGCGGATAATATGGTGTTCCAGACTGAGCGTACCCTTAAGGAGCTGGGAGACAAGGTTTCTGCCGATGATAAGAGCCGGATTGAAGCGGAGATTCAGACGGTTAAAAAAGCATTGGAGGGAACAGATATAGAAGCCATAAAGGCGGCGTCAGAAAAGCTGGCTAATGTATCCTATGAGGTGTTTGGCAAGATTTATCAGCAGCAGGCCAACGCCCAGGGCGCTCAGGGCGCAGATCCCGGGGCACAGGCCGGGGGAGCCGGCGGCGCTCAAAATGAGCAGAAGGTATATGACGCCGATTATGAAGTAGTGGACGACGAAAAGGATAAGGATAATAAATAATACAGGCATAATATAAAGATATATGAGCCGTTTGGGGGCAGGGACGACCTTGCCCCCTTAAAGGCTGTTCCGGGGGATTTTAAATGGCGGAGAAGAGAGATTATTATGAGGTTTTGGGCGTTAAAAAGGACGCCAGCGATGATGAAATAAAATCAGCTTATCGTAAGCTGGCTAAACAGTATCATCCTGATTTGCATCCTGACGACGCGCAGGCCGAAGCGAAATTCAAAGAGGTAAACGAGGCGTACGAGACTCTATCAGACAGCCAGAAACGAGCTCAGTACGACCAGTTCGGGCATGCGGGGCCGCAGGGCTTCGGAGGCGCGGGCGGGGCGTATGAGGGCGGCTTTTCGGGCATGGATTTCGGAGATATTTTCAGCAATTTTTTTGGCGGAGGCTTTGGTTCTTCGCGCAGGCAGAACGGCCCTGAACGGGGAGACGACCTTCGCTATGATTTGAATATAACCTTTGAAGAGGCGGCTTTTGGTGTTAAAAAAGAGATAAGCATAGTGCGGGAGGAAGAGTGCGAGGTTTGCCATGGCAGCGGCGCGCAGCCTGGGACTGAGGCTGAAACCTGTCCTGTCTGTAAGGGCACGGGACAGGTGCGTACTACTCAAAATACTGTTTTTGGAAGCTTTGCGTCGGTTTCGGCTTGTTCTCATTGCAGAGGCACAGGTAAGATTATTAAGACGCCCTGTTCTAAATGCGCCGGGCGGGGAAGGGTGCGCAGGAATAGAAAATTAAATGTAAGCATACCTGCCGGAATAGATACGGGGCAGGCTATAACCCTGCGCGGAGAAGGAGGACATGGCAAGAAGGGCGGGCCTAACGGAGATTTATATGTTTATATAACCGTTCGTCCCCACCGCCTGTTTACCCGCCGGGGCAGCGACTTATACATGGATATAGGAATAAGCTATGCTCAGGCTGCGCTGGGAGACGAATTGGAAGTGCCTACTCTGGAGGAAAATATAAAATATAAAATTCCTGAGGGCACTCAGCCGGGCACAATTTTCCGTATTAAGCAGAAGGGCATAAAAAAGCTGCATAGCATGGATAAGGGAGACCTTTATATAACAGTAGGTGTGGAGGTGCCTCGCAAGCTTTCGGCTAAGCAAAAGGAGCTTCTTAGGGAGTTTGATGAAAGCGTCCGGGGCGCGCAGCCTCATGAGAAAAAGAAAGGCTTTTTCGGGAAATAGTTTTAAGAGCGCAAAAGGGTGTTTTTCTAACCGTGCAGTTCCTTGTAAATTGAGGAACGCTTATAAAATGATTAAACCAGCGGCGCCGCAGGCATTTGCCTGCGGCGCCGCTGGTTAAGACAGTATTTTTTCCATACCTATTTTTTGAACGGACATGCCTATCCTTTTATAAAATTCCAAAGCGCTTTTATTATCCGCCCATACGTTAAGAGTTACATTATAACAGCCGCATTTTTCAGCGTAGGCCAGCACATATTCATAAAGAGCCTTTCCTATATGCATGCCGCGTTTAGCTTCATCTACGCACAAATCATCTATATAAAGGGTTTTAATATCGGTCATATTGCTGTCGCTAAGGAATTGCTTATGTATACAAAAGGCATAGCCTAGTATTTCTCGATTTTTTTCTGCGACAAAAACTGGCGTGCTTGCGTCTGCAATTATACGGGCAATTTGTTTGTCGCTGTATTTTTTGGCGCCCGCTTTAAATAGGTCGGGCCGTGCGTCGCTGTGTATTTTGTGCACCTGGTAAAGCAATTTATCTATATATGGGATATCCTCATTCAATGCCGGGCGAATAATTAAATCTTCCATATTGCCACCTCTTATTAACGTTTTTTATTGCGGTCAGCCTTTGGCTGAAGGACATGATATTTCCACCATTTTTTCAATCATATGATGAAGCAGGCCAGCCTGCTCTGTATCGGCGGCTTTATAATAAACCTCCTTGCCTTCCCTCCGGCTTATGATAAGACCGCTGGCCTTAAGCTGCTTTAAATGATGAGAGACGGCTGGAGAGCTCATTCCCACCATTGAGGAGAGATTGATAACGCATTCCTCGCAATGGCAGAGCAGCCAGAAAATACGGATGCGATTCCCATCGCATAGCTGTTTGAAAATATCAGAGACAATTTGAAAATCCTCCACTTTGGGCATATGGTCAAATTCGTTTTCCATATGCTGTCCATGGTCGTGGGGCAGCTTGGGCATAAATGATTCCTCCTTATTATTATGCGTCTATAAGGAACAGTTTTATTTTATCACAATAAGTGTTCAAAGAGTACATTTTATTTATTATGGCGAAAACTTTTTATAAATGAGAGTTCAATGCGGTCTACTTAGAAGAATTAGCGTTGGTTTGTATTTGTATATTTGCATTGAAGCAAATTTATCCTCAGTTTACAAAAAAGACGGTCAGAAGGCATAAAATCTGCGTCCTGCTGCGCTGCTTTGATTCAATGTACGCGGGAGTACGCTGATTGAGGATAATAACGCAGAAAATAAAGAAATTATCCTGCTTTGAGGCGTGTAGTTCCTTGTAAACTGAGGGTAATTTATTATAAAAAACAGTTGACAACTTGGGTATTAATGTATAATATATAAGTAAACAATTAAGCAATTATTTAATCGTTAAATTAATACAGGAGGTAGCGTAAAATGAAAAAAAGCTATAAAATTGAGGTAGATTGCGCAAATTGCGCTAATAAGATGGAGGAAGCGGCTAAACGTACTGCAGGCGTTAAAGATGCGACTGTGAATTTTATGATGCTGAAAATGAATGTGGAATTTGAAGAAGGACATGACATTAAGGCGGTTATGCGAGAGGTTTTAAAAAACTGCAAGCGGATTGAGGACGACTGTGAAATATATATTTAAAAAGCGGCGCTTTAATTTTGCCGGGAGGTAGTTATTTATTTATGAATAAAAAGCAGAGGAAAATGCTGCTGCGCATAATAATTGCGGCTGTATTGCTGATTGCGCTGCAATTTGTTCAGATAACGGGGTATTGGCGCCTGGCGGCGTTTTTATTGCCGTACCTGATAATAGGATACGATATTTTGATAAAAGCTGCTAAGGGCATAAGAAACGGTCAGGTTTTTGACGAGAATTTTCTTATGGCCATAGCTACCGTCGGAGCGATTGTGCTTGCAGTATATGAGCAAAGCGGCGATTATACAGAAGCGATAGCGGTTATGCTGTTTTATCAGATAGGCGAATTGTTCCAGAGCTATGCCGTAGGGAAGAGCAGACGGAATATCAGCGAATTGATGGATATACGTCCCGATTATGCAAACGTTGAACGCGAGGGCGCGCTTGTAAAAGTTGAGCCGGACGAGATAGCAATAGGCAGCGTTATAGTCGTTCAGCCGGGAGAAAAGGTGCCTATAGACGGCGTAGTGCTTGAGGGCTCCTCCAGCTTGAATACAAGCGCCCTGACGGGCGAGAGCCTACCCAGAGACGTATCGGCAGGGGATGAAATAATCAGCGGCTGCATAAATATGACGGGGTTATTAAAAATACGCACCGTTAAGGAATTTGGTGAATCTACAGTATCTAAAATATTGGATTTAGTAGAAAATGCAAGCTCCAGGAAATCCAAATCAGAGGATTTCATCTCTAAATTTGCCAGGATTTACACTCCGGTTGTCTGCATATGCGCTCTTGGGCTGGCGCTGCTTCCCCCTTTAGCACGCCTGCTGATATTAGGGCTGGAGGCGCAATGGAGCGTTTGGATATATCGCGCGCTTACTTTTCTGGTTATAAGCTGTCCGTGCGCCTTAGTTATAAGCATACCGCTGAGCTTTTTTGCGGGAATAGGAGGCGCAAGCAAGGCAGGAATTTTAGTTAAAGGCTCAAATTATCTTGAAACTCTGTCCAAGAGCAAAATAGTGGTTTTTGATAAAACGGGCACGCTGACCCGGGGAGTATTTGAAGTAAACGGAATCCATCACAGCGCAATGGTCAATTCCAAGCTTTTGGAATATGCTGCGCTGGCTGAAAGCGCATCCTCTCACCCCATAAGCAAGAGCCTTCAAAGAGCCTGCTTAGTGGAACTGAACCGTTCCAGGGTTACGGATATACATGAAATAAGCGGGGAGGGGGTTTTAGCAAAGGTAGACGGCCTGGAGGTAGCTGCGGGGAATGCAAAGCTTATGAAACGGCTGAATATACCGTATATTAATTGTCATTCGGTAGGCACTATAATTCATATGGCGGTTGGACATGAATATGCAGGGCATATAGTTATTTCAGACGTTGTTAAGCCGCATTCAAAGGAAGCGGTATCGGCGCTCAGAGAAGCAGGAGTTCAAAAAACCGTAATCTTGACTGGGGATTCTGGAAAAGTAGCCGAGCGGGTGGCTTCGGAATTGGGAATAGACGAGGTATACAGCGAGCTGCTTCCTTCGGGCAAGGTGGCTAAGGTTGAAGAGATAATGAAAAATAAGCCGGACAGGGGAAAGGTGGCCTTTGTAGGGGATGGGATAAACGACGCGCCTGTACTGAGCCGGGCGGATATCGGAATCGCTATGGGCGCTATGGGCTCTGACGCGGCGATAGAGGCTGCGGATGTAGTGCTGATGGACGACGATCCAATAAAGATTGCCAAAGCTATAAGAATATCGCGCAAATGCTTGAGGATAGTATACCAGAATATAGCTTTTGCTATAGGCGTTAAATTAGTTTGTTTGGTTTTGGGCGCCTTGGGCATAGCCAATATGTGGCTGGCTATCTTTGCCGACGTGGGGGTTATGATTATAGCTGTGCTGAACGCTATAAGGGCGCTGTTTGTTAAAAAGCTTTAAATTTGCCGCCGGCTGGTTGCCGGCTGGCTTTTTAAAAGCAAAAATATAGTATAACAGGTATGTTGTAATATTAAAATAAAAAAGCGCCGATACGGCTGCTGTCCGATTGGCGCTTTTTATTATAGACGGCAAGGGTTATTAAGCGCTGTGGGTGAAAAGTCATTCCTCAATTTCCTCATAGCCCATTACGCGTCTGAAATCGCTTGGAGTAAGTCCGGTGTCCTGTCGCAGATTGCGCACAAAGCTTTGCTGTTCTCCAAATCCGGTTTCAAGAGCTATTTCCTTTATGCTTTTATTGGAATACAGCAGCAGCCTTTTTGCAGCCATAAGCCGGGTACGGTTGACAAACTGCATAGGCGTCATTCCCGTCTGCTCCTTAAAAAGACGTATAAGAGAGCTGGAATGCATATTGGCTTGGGCGGAGAGACTGTCCAGCGTTATGCCGGCGTCTCCGTAATTTTCTCCTATATAGCTTACCAGCCCAAGCAGGCGCTGGTCGTATTCCTCAATTTGAGTAGGGTCGCCGTAGGTTTGCAGAAATGTGCAGAATAGTTCAAGAGTATATGCTTTGCATTTTAATTCGCTTATAAGAGTATTGTCCTCGTGGCAGCCCAGTATATTATAATAGGCATTTATGCATTTCTGAATATCTTCTCCTTGCAGGCTGATACGGTTGGGGAACTGCAATAGGTCGGAAAGATCCAGCTGATATAGCGGAATATTGAGGTCAAATACTACGTAATAGCCTATCCATGGGTAATCAACGGCCGGCTGAAGGATTTTTACGCTGAAAAGAGAGCCTTTGGGGATAAACAGCATATTGGAAGTTCCCACTTTCAAAGGATGACCTTTATCAATAGTTATTTCCATTTCGCCTTCCAATCCAAGCAGAAGAATGTTATAGGAGGTAATTTTAGGGGGCGTGTTGTCTAATACGCCGCATGAAGTAAATGTAACGCAGATATTATCAGTATACATTTTATGAATAGCGCGCATTTTTATCCTCCTGAGGCCAGCATGTCATGTATTAAAATATAATATATTAAAAAAGCTTATTTTGCAATAGCGTAATCATAGTCTATATGAATTACGCAATGATAAATGGGGTCTATTGCGGCTATTTCCTTTTGAATAAGCCCTTGCAGCTTTTCGGGTTCCAGAGGGTAGCCCGGCGGTACAACCACGTCGAATAAGAGCACAATTCTGCTGGAGCCGTCTATAATTCGGAAATCATGCAGAGTAAGGCGTCCGTCAATTCTTTGGATAGCGTTGGCTGCCATATCGCGCAGGCGGTTGGTTTTTGCGTCGTCGGTATCTATGGGATCCATATGTATAGTTATGACTATTCCCATTTTGTTGAGTATTTTAAGCTCGGCTTGATCAATCATATTATGTACGTCCACTATATTGGCGTTGCCCGGCACCTCTACATGCACAGATGCGAAACGGCGTCCGGGTCCGTAATTATGCACCGTGAGGTCGTGTATAGATAGAACGTATTTATTGCTCAGCAATTCTTCCTTAATGGCTTGTACAAGCTCTTTAGGGGGAGCTTCGCCCAACAGGGGATTGATAGTATCCCGAGCTATAGAAAAGCCGGAATACATTACAAAACAGGCCACTACCAGTCCTAAATATCCGTCCAGAGGAAAATCTATAACCAGCACGGCCAGCATGGAAATTATGGCGGCTGAGGTGGAAAGCACGTCGTTTAATGAATCGGCGGCCGTTGCGGCCATAGAGGCGGAATCAATTTTCTTTCCCAGCTTTTTATTAAAGGCGGAGAGCCAGAGCTTTACGCCTACTGCCAGGAGAAGAATGATAAGCGAAATCAGGCTGAATTGCAGCTTTTCAGGATTCAGGATTTTATTAAAGGAGGAAATGCCTAATTGTACGGCAAGAACCATAATAAGCAGAGAGATAAAGAGAGCGGAGAGATACTCAAATCTGCCGTGGCCGAAAGGATGTTTGGCGTCCGCCGGTTTTTGGCCCAGCTTAAAGCCCAGGAGAGATATTGCGGACGAGGCGATATCGGAAAGGTTGTTAAAAGCGTCGGCAGTTATGGCTATGCTGCCGGATAAGCTGCCTATTACTAATTTAGCTGCGCATAGCAGAAGATTGCATACTATACCCGTAACGCTGCCTAAAATCCCGTATGCGGCGCGTACCTTAGGACTGCGTATGTTTTCGCTATCCTTTATAAAACAGCGTATTAAAAACTGCGTCATAATTTCCCCCTCGAATTTTATATAAAGACATTATATGCTGCCGAGATACAGAGCCGTTAAGGATATATTTTTGTTCCCTCCTATATTACTCAGCGCAATGCCTCCGCCGGCGTTTGAATCGGAAATATACAGACTATTTATTAATATATTATATCATAAACACTCTGTTTGGGTTTAGTATTTTTCTGTTGCGCGTTTATCTTTGTTTTCATCGCTGTTTTTATTCTCGGTTGATATTTAACCGCACGATTAGAATGCGTAAAATTTGCGTTCTGCCGAGCTGATTTGATTCCATATGCTGCCTGGTATATTTACTGGGCATGAATTTTATGTATTCTTACTCTGCGGGCTCAAACGGGGAAGCATTTCATCATTTTCAAGACGAATAATAGCGGCGTACAGGAGGAACGCGTCCGTTGGGGGTAACGCGGGAAATGAAGAAATTATCCTGTTGTGAGACGCATGGCCTCTTGTGAACTGAGGGTATTTAGAGGTTAAGCCGTCTATGCTAATTAAGGCGGAAACGCCTGTAATTAACATAGGCGGCTTGTCAAATAAAAATTACGGCTTTATCTGTTTCGATTGGACAGGGCGATAAGCCTCAGGAATTGCAGCAGGCTTACCAGTATTGCGGCTACATATGTCATAGCCGCCGCAGTAAGCATTTTGCGTGCGCCGACAGCCTCTTGGCTGCTTAAAACTCCTTCTCCGCGCAGGGAATACATTGCGCGCCGGGAGGCGTTGAATTCTACCGGAAGGGTAATGAGCTGAAAAAGCAGTACAAAACCGAAGAGCAGTACCCCTATATCCGCCAGAAAAGGCGCAAAATCAAAAAGCAGGCCAAGAAGCACGAGGGGGAACGCCATAGCCGAGCCAATATTGGCTATGGGCAGGATTGCGTTGCGTATTGCCAGGGGAGCGTAATGCTCGTTATGCTGAAGCGCGTGCCCGCTTTCATGAGCGGCTATGCCTAAGGCGGCTATAGACGTGCCGTTATATACGTCCTGGGAAAGCCTTATGACGTTGCCGCGTGGGTCGTAGTGGTCGCTCATTACTCCGGGAGTCATTTCTACCGTTATACCAAGCGCGCCGTTTTGGTCTAAAATCTTCCGCGCGATATCAGCGCCTGTAATTTGCGCTCCGCATTGGATGGATGAGTATTTAGCGTATGCATTTTTCACGGCAATCTGCGCTATAAGAGCGGCAATTATTCCGGGAATCAGTATAAGATAAGTCCAATCGCCCAACCAGACAAACATATTATGCCTCTTTCTTGTGGATAATTTCTATTTATATTGTACGCCGTTAGAGACAAAATATCAATTTGATTTTTAAGAATTTACAATTAGTTTATATATTCAGCCGCTGCTTTGAATTTGTGCGCGCGTTTAAGGGGCAGACTGCCCATATCAGCCGTGTATGGCTTATATGCGGCGGGAACACTATAATATATTTTTGCCTGACATTAGGATTTTTTTTATTTTAAGTTTTCTATCCATTATTATCATATCCGCGTTTCTTCCTGGCAGCAGGCTTCCGCATTGGCTTTCAATTCCCGCTGCCTTGGCGGGCAGAAGGGTGCAGCTTAAAACGGCCTGAGCTAAAGGCATTCCTAAGCTGACCGCATTTTTTAGGCATTGGAATAGATTTACCGACGAGCCGGCTATAGTGCCGTCAGGACAGTAGGCCTGGCCGTGTTTTACGGTAATTTGTCGGCCGTTAAGGACATAGCTGCCGTCAGCAAGCCCTGCGGCGACTGAATCTGAAATTAAACAGAGCCGTTCTGCGCTCTGCTTAAACAGCATTTTAAGATTTGCCCTATGCACATGGAATAAATCGCCTATGCATTCCCCGTAGGCTGCGCTATCTAAAAATGCCCCGATACTACCGGGCTCGCGCGCCTTTATGGGTTCCATTGCGTTAAAAAGATGGGTAAAAGAGAGGGCGCCGGCGTTTAATGCCTCTAAAGCCTGGCTGTAGGTGCATTGCGTATGCGCTATTGAAAAACGCACATTTTCCGAAAAGCTGCTTATAAGAGGAAGAGCGCCCTGCAATTCAGGAGCTATATCTATAATGCGGAGCTTATTCTCAGAGGCGGATAAAAAGTCTTGAATAAGGGCGGGGTCAGGGGCCTTTAGCAGCTCGGCCTTATGCGCTCCGCGTTTGGCGGGATTGAGAAAAGGACCTTCCAAACGCACGCCCTGAATATGCGCGCCGGTGCTTGGAAGAGCTGTGCTTAATGCGTTAAACATTTTTTTTAGTGGGGCGGTCATAATGGTTTTTATTATTGAGGTAACGCCGTGGCGGGCGTAATAATTACACATACGCTCCTCTTCCCGGGAGCTGGCGTCGGTAAAATCCAGCCCCAGGCAGCCGTGCGTATGAATATCAACCAGACCGGGTATTATGTAATATCCGGTTAAATCTTCATTATCCGGGCAGCTTATATTCAAACTGCTGCCGATAAGTTCTATTTTGCCGTCAGCAATTAAAAGGTCTGCTTCTTTGAAAGCGCCCTGATAGAATATTTCAGCATTTTTTAAAAGCATATGCAACCGTCCTTAGTTAAAGAGAAAATAACTCCACTATACATATTTATCCATTTGCGTCATCAAACTACCTGCAAGCAAAGTCCTGCATATCTGTACCCAATAAACAGCCTCGTATTAATTCATCAAATTAATAGACAATGCAATCAAAGTACGCCGCCGAGAGTGTGAATTGTTCGGTTTTGCTGCGTTGCCGTTCTTAAAATACGCCCGGTATTTCTGCGTCCTGCCGCCTTGCAAAACCGGAAAATTCCTTTTTCTCTGCGGTCGGAGATTTTTGCTTAAATGCCGTTGACAGCCGCGCGGCGCGTGATTGAATACATACCGGGCGTATTTTAAATACCGCGCAGCAAAGCGGACGCGGCGGGCATCCAAAGCAAAAGCGCATTGTACTTTGATTGTATTGTCTGGGCTATGGAGAGAGCATATAGCCAGCGTTGAAAATAAATTAAGACATATTATATTAATAGGTCAAAATAATACCGCTCGAAAGCAATCCCTTTTAGATAATTATCCTACCTTCTTATTACGAAAACCCTGTAATAATCCTTAGGCATACTGCGGATTCAAGATATTTGCACAGAATCACAAAGGCTGGTATTATCAGGCCTGGTCTTTAGTGCATGTAATTATTGTTACATTGGAATGCAGCTGCAGCAGGGATACAGGAAGCTTAGGGGTTATTGGACCGCTGAGCGCTTTTTCCAGCAGAGCGCATTTTTCCTTTCCGCATATAAGCAGCAGGATTTTTTCCGCTCTCATTATAGGGGCTACTCCCATGGTAAGCGCTTGCCTTGGAACTTCGCTTTCCTGGTTGAAAAAACGGGAGTTGGCTTTTATTGTTGAAGGGCTTAGGGGCTGAATATGGGCCTGGGGGATAAAACTGTCAGCCGGCTCGTTAAAGCCTATATGACCGTTTAAGCCCATTCCGAGAATCTGCAGGTTCAGCGGACCCAGCCGCTCTAATTCTTCGTCATAACGCCGGCATTCTTTTTCCAGGTCCTGGGCTGTGCCGTTTAAAAAATGTATGCCGCTTTCGGGCAGATTTATTCTGCTGAAAAGCTGTTCCTGCATAAAGGCACGGTAGCTTCTTTTATCTGAGGAGGCAAGTCCGGCGTATTCGTCCAGGTTAAAAGTATGGCAGAGGGAAAAATCCAGAGTCATTTCGCCGAGGATTTTATACATGCCTATGGGAGTGCCGCCCGTAGGAAGGCCTAAACGCGCTTTGGGCTGTTTTTTTACGATGTCGGCAACTAATGCCGCAGCCCGCCCGCTCAGCTCCTGATAGTCTGAACAATTTATCTGTTTTATGTATTTGTTAGTCATAATTAATTTATAATGCTCCTTAAAAAGTCCGCTGCTTTTTCTATATCTTTCAACGGATTTTCGCCTACCTCCCGTTCTATTGTCAGGAATCCGTTGTAGCCCGTTTCGCTGAGCGCTTTAAGATAGACTGGGAAATCAACATTTCCCTGGCCTAACGGGGTTTCTATAAAAGAGGGAGCGGGATTATCGTTGGGTATAAGGCCATAAACCATTTCGGGCTCTTTATAATATAGCTGTTTTCCATCTTTGGCATGGGTATGCACTATGTATTCCTTAAGATTGTTTACGGCTTCCGCGGGAGATTCGTTTATAACCATTATCAGATTCGCAGGGTCAAAATTTACTGCGATTCCAGGACAGTCTATACCGTCCAGGAAGCTTTTAAGCACACTAGACGGCTCCGGGCCGGTCTCTATTGCAAAAAAACCGTTTAGCTCATGGGCAAAGCAGGCGAGCTTAAAGCAGGCTTCCTGCATTATTTTATATCTGTCGTGGCTGGAGGAGGCGGGTACTACGCCTATATGAGTTGTTACTATATTTGTTTCCAAATCCTTAGCTAATTCCATTATATGCTTGGAACGCTCTATAAGGCTGGGATTTAGATAAGGGTCGCCAAAGCCGTGGCCTAAATCTCCGCAAAGCGCGCTTATTTTAAGCCCGGCGCTTCTAACCATGCTCAGAAATTCCCGTCTCTTCCGCGCGGTCATGTTTTCCGGCGCCATTTCTCCGCTGGTAGCATATAGCTGTATTCCGCTTACATTCATATCTTTTGCGGCTTTAAGCGCCTGCGGGACAGGCAGTCTCAGAGAATCCAGCATTATTCCGATGGAAAAATCGTACATAAACAGCAACCATCCTTCCTGTTATATTGTCTATAAAAACAATCAATATGATAATTATATATTATAAAGATAAAATTAGCAAGAGCGAAAGTAAATATATTATATTATTTGGAACAGTTGTTTAAGACCGCCGTTGTGCCGTTTTTGGGCGGCGTATGCCGCCCAAAAACGGCACAACGCTTATTGCTTTTGGGGTTTTTGCGTTGTTTTAGCGCCGCCTTCGGGCAGCAGATGGGATTTGCGCAGAGCGGTAACAACAGGCTTATATAAAAGCAGGGTAAGAACGGTATTAACTCCGCCCTTAAGCAGATTAAATGGCAGAAAATAGGGAAGAAGCATGCCGGCCACAACCTCACGGGCTATTCCCATGTAAATAGGGGTAACAAGGTAATTCCATAGCATCATTATGCCTGAAGTGAAGAGCCAGCCTGTTAATAAGCCTGTTACTGCGCCGGCAAAGGTGTGCTTTTTTTTGTATATAAGCGAAGCTACTGCTGCAAAAGAGCAGGAAGAGATAATATTCATAATTAGTCCCCACCAGGCCGTGTCGCTGGCTGTAAGCATTTCCAGGAAGGACACTAATACAGAAATAATAACGGCGCTTAATGGTCCGAACATAAAGCCGCCCATTGCAATTATGACGTCCTTGGGGTCGTATTTTAAAAACAGCACTACGTTTATGCGGCCTACCAGCATAACTACATAGGCTATGGCGCACATTGCCGCCAGAACAATCATTTTTTTTGTTTTGTAGTACATATGCGTTCCTTTCTCGGGATAGGGAGAGTACGTATTAAAGGCGCGAATGAGAAAAGAAATTTGTTGTAATTTAAAACCCCCGAAAAACGGGGGCAAAACGGCAAAACAGATGCGCGGAATTTATTTGCGCAATTAAAAGCCTTCTCTCATCCAGACTGTAACTGTCGGCGCCGGAATTTCACCGGCTCCCGTGCTGAAAAGCACCTGCGCCTGTTAAAGGCGCTCGCGGACTATACCGCCGATTGGGAATTTCACCCTACCCCGAAGACATATTTGATTTTTTATAATTATATTACCGCGGTGTTAAGTTTGTCAAATTAAAAATACGCTTCAAATAAATATTATTTTAAGCGCTTGGGCGCACGCCGTTAATTAATTGCAGGAACCCTCGGTTTATAAATAGCTGTAAGCCTCAAAACGGGATAATTTTCCTTATTTTCTGCGTTATACTCAATGAGCGTACTCATAGGCGGCGCTTTCTAAAGGTCAGGCATTATACCATCCATTTAAAAACTGTTTTAAAAGGGGTAGTGAGGTCGTCGGCCATTACTCTGTTTATATCGTTAATATTTTTAACCGGCTTGTCCTCCCAAATGATTACGCTCAGTCTGTTTTGGAAGGACTTTTGCTCCATCAGGGAAACGGCTTTTTCAAAATCTGCACGGCCGGAACGGCTGGAACCTATGAAAGTAAGGCCTTTTTCCAGGATATCGCGCGTATTTATGCCTACGCGGTTTTCAGAAACTCCCATAAGCATAACGCAGCCCTGCGGGCGTATTGTTCTGATAATATCGTCTATTGCGTAATAGCTTCCCTCGCCGCCGCAGCATTCAAAGGCATGGTCGGTTTTATAATCGGCCGGAAGCTCGTCTGAAATATATGTCCTGTCCGCAAAGGAAAAATGCGAGAGCTTGCGTAAATCCCGGCCTACGACGTTAATTTTGCTGGATTTGAATAATGTTTTTAATACGCAGCATACCGTATAAGAGAGGCTGCCGTCTCCCCAAACGGTTATTACGTCCCGGCGCGGATGGGCGCAAAGAGAAAATCGGGTTACCGAATGTACCGCTACGCTTACAAATTCGGTTATTGCGGCTAGCCTGTCAGGAATATTAGCATAGGGCACAAGCCGGTCTGCCGGCAAATCTACCATTTCCCGCATAAAGCCGTCATAGCCGCTTGAAAGAAAGTGCGAGCCTTCAGCATAATTTTCATATATTATATCGTCCTTGCCTGAAGGGGCGTTAGGTATCATCACTACCTTCTGGCCGGGCTGAAAGGTTTTTCCAGGGTCAGACAGAACGGTGGCGCAGCCCTCGTGAATAAGAGCCATGGGAAGTTTTTTAGCCAAAACCTTGTGGTCGCGTTGGCCAAGGTAATATCTCTGATCGGCATGGCATACCGCCAGATAGGACGGCCGCACTATTACTTTTCCATCGCCGCCTATATCGTCGTATTTTACTGAAAATACCTTGGGGCTTATAAGCTGATATATATGGTTAATCAAGCTCTATTCCTCCCAGCATGGCCTGCGCAATTTTATAATCGCTTACCGTTGTGATTTTAATATTGGAAACGTCCCCCTGTACTATATATACGGGCTGATTGCGGAAAACGCATATTTTGCATGCGTCGGTAAGCAGTTCCTTTTCTTCCGGGGTAAGGCTGGTATACAGCTTTTTAAGCAGCTCCATTTTAAAGCTTTGCGGAGTCTGCCCCTGGTACATTCTGCGCCTGTCGGGTATGCTTTTTATGAAATTCCCGTCTTCGGATTCCACTATGGTATCAGTAGCCGCTACCGCCGTATCGCATGCTCCGTATTTAATAGCCGCGTCAATATTATCGTCTATTATGCGCATTGTGAGAAAGGGACGCACCGCATCGTGAGTAACTATTATATGTTCGTCCTTAGCGCCGAATTCCTTTTCAATGCTTTCTATGACGTTGAGTATGGTTAGATTGCGGTCCGCTCCTCCTGGAACCAGCCGCAGCCGCGCTCCGCTTAAATTAAAGCGCTCGGCCAAGTCCTGCATATAGGTTAGCCAGTCGGGATGAACGCCTACATAAACTATATCAAAACGCTGGTTAAGCAGGAATTTTTCCAAGGTGTGTATTACTATAGGCTTATTTCCGAGGGGCAGGAACTGCTTAGGCATATCTGAAATATTCATACGGGAGCCTACTCCTCCTGCGACTACAACTCCGAAAATCATTATATTACCGTCCTTTTTGGATAAAAATTTTTGATACTGATTTAATATCCTCAGTTTATAAAGAACTATACGCCTCATAACTGGATAATTTCTTTATTTTCTGCGTTATTCTCAATGGGCGCGTTCGGGTACGCCTCATCGTTTGCATTAAAAATTAAGAAATCCTCTCCGCTTAATCTATAAAACGTATTGTATACTGATTATATTACCTTTACCAGGGGAAGTATAATTCAGAAACGGCTTTTTGTCAATGCCGGGGGGAGAGAGAATAAATCGACCGCTGTTTTTTATGGGCTTCCGCCGCTTTAAAATATGCCAGGGCGCAAGAATTAATTATAAGCGGCGTTCCTCAAGCGCGCAGCCGCCTTTTATAATGCAAAAAGGGCTCGGCATCTGAAAGGCGACCGCCCTTTTTTAAAGGGCGGTCGCCTTTGGGGCGCGCAAAGCGGGGGGCGGCTTTTGGGCAGGCGCAGCCTGCCCTCGGCCGGGCCGAAGGCCCGGTCGGCGGCCTCCGGCCGCAAAAGCCGCCCTCCCGTTCTGCGCGCCCCATGTCCCGGCCTCAAGATTTGCTTGAGGCCGGGACGCCGCGCCGCTGCGTTATTCGGCAATTTCCTCCGCAGGCAGATAATAAGTTTTACCCGGTATAGGATTATATGTGGAGGTGTATATTAATGTTCGCACAGGCTCTTGTCCGGGCACCTTTTTAATTTGGTAGGTTTCGTAGACATAACCCTTGCGGGATTGGGATACCTCTTTATATTCGCCGGGCTTGCTCACATACTTATGCGAGCTGTCTATGATAAATTCCTGCGGCGGCGCTTCAGTTTCGCTTACAAGCACTACTTCTATTTCATATTCCGCTTTATCGTCATAGGGCGCGCCCCATATTTCAAAGGTGACTGTATAATTCTCAAAGTATGCCCGGATAAATAGCGGGGTGGTGCGGTTGTTGCGCATAACTAAATCGGCGTTGGGCCAGTTTACCGAAGCGTCTCTGCCCGCCGCGACATAGGTTGAGGGCCAGGAATGGGGATATCGTCTGGTTATTTCTATCGGGCCGCCTTTGCCGATTTCAGTCGCTCCCGCTTCTATGGCGGCGTTAAAAAGGGTTGTAGAGGTTTGGCATACGCCGCCGCCGGTTATTTCGTCATATATGCGGTCTGAGGTGATGAACAGCCCCTCCTCGTAGCCCTTTTCCTTTGTGCGCTTTCCTGTCGTCTGGTTAAAGGAAAGTATGTCTCCCGGCATCCAGACGTAATTGTTAAAGGCTGCGGAGGATATGCGGATATTGGTGCGCCGGCCTGATTCGACAGAAGAATTGCTTTTGCTGGTTTTAGTGGAAAACTTGCTGAGCATAACATAGTCGTGCTGTATTTCGCTTAATTTTACATCGGGCTGAATAATTTCAGGCTTAAGCTCATAGTTTACCTGGGAGGATTGATGGAAGGCGACCAGGATTTCGTTTGCGGCCGTTTCTACATTAAGCCTGCAGCCGGCGGATTCTTCGGTATAAGTAAATTCAGCCTTATTGGACTGCGTATTATAATTGAAGGAAACAGTCGCGTTTACCGCTTCCCGGTCTATTTCAGATTTAATCTGGTTCAGAGTCTGGGTTATAAGGGCGGTGTCGGCCAGAACGGTAACGCTTATATGATAGCCCTCGTTTTTGACTTTTTCTATTTGAGCCAGCCGTTCAGAGGATGTGCCTGTTCTGCCCACGTTCCAGGCATCGGCCAGCGCTGATTCAAGAGAGCTTTGAGCGCCCAGCTCTTCGCCGCTTAAATTCCAGCTCTTGCCGCCGTAGGTTATATTAATATAAGGCGCGCCTGTTTCGGAGGAAAGGTTTTCCTCAACCTTTTTTTTGGCTTCTTCAAGGCTCAGACCGCCGACGGGTGTGTTTTCAATGTATACTCCATCGTAGATAACATTTGAATTAAGTATTTCAAATTCCTCAGAGCCGTGCTGAAGAGCCTGTTTTATGTTGTCGATATAAGCCTGGGAATCATCCTGATAGGATTTGACCAGCACCAGAGTTATAATTACTGCCGTAAGGCAGAGTATAGCTGTAATGCCTATGGATACCCAGCGGATATTTGCCTTGTTTATTTTCCTGACAGCCATTAAAGGTCCTCCTATAGAGAATTATATAAGAATAAGCTTGAGCAGTTTTTCCATTTCTTTTTTAGTAAGCCGGTTTCCCGAACAGCTTAGCGCGGCTCCGCGGTAAATTCCGCCGTGAAAATCGCTGCCTATGGACGGAATAAGCTTGTTTTTATCGCATTGCCTGCGCAGAAACGCCGTTTCCTGCGGGGAATGAGTGGGATATATTGTTTCAAGAGCGTCCAGTCCATAGTCCTTAAAGCGTTTTATAAGCGCTGAAAGCTCCATTTCAGAAATACCTATGCGATAGGGATGGGCCAGGGCGGCTATGCCTCCGTTCTGCTTAATGAGGCTTATGGCCTCGGCTGAGGTAAGGGCCTGATTTTCCACATATGCCGGTCTGCCGCGCGAGAGGTATTTTTCAAAGGCCTCGCTTACATTTCTGCAATAGCCCTCCGACACCAGCGCTCTGGCGGCCATTGAACGTCCGGCCGTGCCCTTTAAGGATGAAAGCGTCTTAGCCGCGTCAATATCAACGCCTAATGCGTTCAGCTTTTGAACTATGGCCTCAAATCGCTTTAGGCGCAGCTGCTTAAGTTCTTCCAGCTTGTTTATAAGAGCGGGGGTCCGCTTCATGCTGTAGCCTAATATATGCACTTCGTTCGCAGGGATAAAGGAGGAAAGCTCTATCCCGTCTATAAGCGTAAGACCGTATTTAAGCGCCTCTGATTTTAGAGAGGCAGGATTTAAGGTATCGTGGTCTGTAATAGCCAGATATTTAAGCCGATTATTCCGCGCCAGTTCAAAAATTTGATTTGCGCTGTAAATGCCGTCTGATTTATCAGAATGTATATGAAGGTCTATTTCCAAAACGCTTCTCCTTTTATCTTATGCTTTTATTATAACCTTTAAAAATTTTTCTGACAATATTTTTTGACAGAAAAACGAGTTAAACAAGCTATTAGGGGAAAAATTCAAACATATGTAATACAGTTGTAATATTAGCGCCGGTATAAAGCGCCGAGACTGCACTTTAAAAATATATGCTTTGTCTTTGCCGCCGAAAGCTGATTATTACGATATATAGCTTGGGAGGTTATTTTTAATTTTTAAGCCGGCGCTGAAGAAAAAAGATAAGCTTTAGACAGAAATGAAGAGAACGGCGTAGGGGGAACGCCGTTCTCTTCGGACAGAACCGGGCCTGCTTGCCCGGCCGCTGTCCATTTAAGGAGTATTATGAAAAAGAAACTGTCTGCCGACGCTTATAAATATAATATATATAATTGTATTTGTCGTGAAGGTTTTGTGAATATTATTTGAAAAGTGACGGGCACTCATTTCAGGGCTTTTTAAAAGTTAATAATTGATAATTTGTAAACAAGCTAAGATTTTCATTGATAGCTTTGATTAGTTGTGATATACTATCATAGACTACTTAGGTTAAGGAGGATTTCCGGTTTGAAGAAAAAATCCATATTCGCGTTTGTGATATACGCGGTTGTAATAATTGCCGTTATATCTCTGCTTGCTTCTTCCATGAACAGCGCCAACAGCCAGCAAAAGGAAATAAGCGTTGAAGAGCTTTGGACAAAAATGGAAAACGGCGAGATATACAGCGCCTATTATAACAAAAACGACGGCTCGATTCTGGCTGTTGAAAAATCTGACAACACAGAAATGGACGCCGACAAGACGGACAAGATTGCCAACAGATACGATTATAGGGCGGATTATATAAATACCGATGAGGCGATAAAGCAGTTTCAGGATGTAGCTAAGGAAAACGGCGTTATCTATGGTTTCGTGCCTGTTGCGCAGACCTCTATTTTTGAATTGCTGCTGCCTTATCTTATAATGCTGCTGATATTCGGCGTTATAATGTATTTTATTTATCAGCAGACTCAGGGAGCTAACAGCAAGGCCGCTCAGTTCAGCCGCGCTAATGCGCGCATGTATGCCGACGGGAAGGATAAGGTAACCTTTGCCGACGTTGCGGGAGCGGATGAAGAAAAAGAGGAGCTTTCAGAGATAGTGAGCTATCTTAAAGACCCGCGCAGATATATAGATATGGGCGCGCGCATTCCCAAGGGCATTTTGCTGGTAGGCTCTCCGGGAACAGGAAAAACCCTGCTGGCTAAAGCGGTTGCAGGCGAAGCAGGCGTGCCGTTTTTCTCCATTACCGGTTCGGATTTCGTAGAATTATATGTGGGTATCGGCGCTTCGCGCGTGCGCGATTTATTCGGGCAGGCCAAGAGAAACGCTCCCTGCATAATCTTCATTGACGAAATAGACGCCGTGGGAAGACAGCGCGGAGCGGGCCTGGGCGGAGGACATGACGAACGGGAGCAGACCCTTAACCAGCTTTTGGTTGAAATGGACGGCTTTAACGCCAACGAAGGAATTATAGTTATGGCGGCTACCAACAGGGCGGATATACTTGACCCGGCGCTGTTGCGCTCCGGCCGCTTTGACAGACAGATACACGTGCTTATGCCTGATGTGCTGGGCAGGGAAGAGATATTTAAGGTGCATGCCCGCAATAAAAAGCTGGCCGCGGACGTTTCCCCTGCGGAAATTGCGCGCCTTACCATAGGCTTTACCGGCGCCGATATTGAAAATCTGCTTAACGAGGCCGCTTTGCTGACTGTGCGCAGGAATAAAAACGAGATAGGCATGCAGGAAATTAAGGACGCCATAACAAAGGTGATGATGGGGCCTGAGAAGAAATCCCGCAAGATTACTCCTGAAAAGCGCCGTATGACTGCTTACCATGAGGCGGGCCATGCTTTGGTGGCCAAGCTGCTGCCCAACTGCGACCCGGTAAGCGAGGTATCTATAATAGGCCGCGGCGGAGTAGGCGGCTATACCATGACAATGCCTGAGGAGGATGAATTTACTGCTTCCAGGCATAAGATGCAGGATGATTTATGTATGACCATGGGCGGCCGCGTAGCTGAGGAATATATCTTTGACGATATTTCCTCGGGCGCTTCGGGCGATATAAAGCAGGCCACAAAAATGGCGCATATTATGGTTACGGAATACGGAATGTACGACGAAATCGGTCCCGTTTATCTGGGCGGGGGCAACGAGATTTTCCTGGGCCGGGATTTTTCGGCGCAGAAATCAGTTTCAGACGCCTGGGAAGCCAAGGTGGACGACGCCGTGCATGAAATAATTAAAAACGCTTATGAGCGCTGCCGCAGGGTGATAGGCGATAACCTTGATATGCTGCATAAAATAGCGCAGGCGCTTTTGGATAAGGAAAAAATTTCTGGTGAGGAATTTAACGCTCTGTTTAAGCTTGACGCTCCTGCCCAAGGGGATGCGCCCGCTGTCATTGAAGATAATTCCGCGGCCTCGTCCGGCCTGGAAGAGCATACGGAGCAAAGCGGAGAAACTGCCTCTCAGGACGAGCGGGCCAATCAATAGCTGAAGCGGAGTGATTTAACGGTGAACGGACAAAATCAGTCTGATAATAATAAAGAAATGCCGGTACGCGAGCAGGCAGGCGACCAAGCCTGTTCGCCTGGGCCTAAGACGGATTCAGAGCCGGCTGAAGGCCATTTTGAGGGCAATGATAATGCCTTGGGAGAAATTCCGACCGCTGCGGCGGACGGCGCTCTGGACGCCGGCGAGGAAAACGCAGATTTTAATTCGGGCGGGGAAAGCGGCTCCCAATCGGAAAAAGGCCGCGGAACGGGGAAAAAGGCCGCGCCTAAGGTTTCTCCATCCACTATGGTGCTTACATTCGTATTTGCGCTGGTTTTCTGTGCGGCGGCGTATTTTTTCCCATATATAGAAGCTATGCTGCCCTGGGGGGGCACGACTATTAAAGGCGGGCTGGTGGTGGAGGAGTATAATTACGACCAGCTTATAGGCCGGGCTCACAGCGTTATTGTGGGAGAGGTGGGCCAAAAGAGGGACAATATAATTCAATATCGCCAAACTACCGATGACCTGGGATATATTATTTATTCTGAGGTGGAAATAAAGGTAGACGAGGTGCTGTTTGGCAAGCCGTATATTGATGAGGACGGCATATTAGTTACATATGAATTAGGAGGACGGCGGGAATTCTCCGAAAACGGCCGGCCTAAGATTGTCAAGGTGGAATATGACGGCGCGGCAGAGCTGGCCCCTGGAGAAAGAGTAGTTTTATTCCTGGACGATCAGAATAACATCATGGGCGAAAAATACGGAGTATACCGCAGGCACAGCGACGGTTATTATTACGATGAGCATCAGGCCGTTTATCCCTTGGAGGACATTCGCTCTGATTTAAGCCTCAGGCAGGATTAAATACTGTTTGACAAAGCCATTGGGGCGTAGTATTATATCTTTAGTTTATTTCAGGAGGAAGTCTATGAGGCTTTTTAGCGCAGCGAAATATTATTATTGGTTTGCCGGAGAATTAAGCGGCAGGCTTTATTAAGTATTTCGCTGTATGTGATTTAACTGATAAAATTTAGCCGCAGCAACAACTGCGGCTTTTTTATTTGGAGGTATTTTATGATTATACTGCTTAAGAGAAACGCGGATAAGAAGCAGGTGGATTCTTTGACCGAACGGCTGCGCGACTTGAATCTAAAAATTCATATGAGCGAGGGCCAGTCCGAGACTATCATGGGCCTGGTGGGGGATACCACGGCGGTGGATATAGATTCTCTTATGGCGCTGGATATTGTGGACGATGTAAAGCGCATTCAGGAGCCGTATAAAAATGCGAACCGTAAATTTCATCCCATGGATACTATAGTAGAGGTGGGAGACGTAAAAATAGGGGGAGGACATTTTGCGTTTATTGCCGGTCCCTGCTCGGTGGAATCAGCTGAACAGATTTGTCAAGTCGCTCAAAGCGTGAAAAACAGCGGCGCTCATATTCTGCGGGGCGGCGCGTTTAAGCCAAGGACCTCTCCCTATGCGTTTCAGGGCATGCGTGAAAAAGGCATAGAATTGCTCAAGCTTGCACGCAGCAAAACCGGCTTGCCTATTATTACTGAAATTATGGATTTATCCCATCTTCCTCTTTTTGAGGATGTGGATATAATACAGGTGGGTGCGCGCAATATGCAGAATTTTGAGCTTTTAAAGGCCCTGGGCAAGAGCAGCAAGCCCATATTGCTCAAGCGCGGCCTTTCCAGCACGATAGAGGAATGGCTTATGAGCGCAGAATATATTATGGCGGGCGGAAATGAACGGGTAATACTGTGCGAAAGAGGAATACGCACCTTTGAAACAGCTACCCGCAATACGCTGGATTTATCCTGCATACCGGTTCTTAAGGGGCTGACCCATTTGCCTGTTGTGGTTGACCCGAGTCATGCTGTTGGACATGCGCGCTTTGTAAGGCCAATGGCTATGGCGGCGGCGGCCGCGGGAGCGGACGGGCTTATGATTGAGGTGCACGACCATCCTGAACAGGCGTTATGCGACGGCCAGCAATCGCTTAACCCGGAGCAATTTGATGTTCTGGCGGAGGATGTGCGCAGAATTCTGCCCTTTGCCTGCAGGTACTCATTATGAAGGCGTCGGTAATAGGGCTGGGACTTATAGGCGCGTCTCTTGCCAAGACGCTTAAAAGCAGGGGGTATAAAGCTTACGGCTGGGATATTTCTCCTGAAATATGCGACCGCGCCGTTGAGGATGGAGTTATAGAGGGCTTGGCTCAAAATGAGAGCCTGTCAGAATGCGGTTTAATATTTATTGCCTTGTATCCGGGGGACACGCTGGACTATTTAAGAGTAAATGCAGGGCGTATACGCAGGGGCGCGGTGGTTATAGACTGTGGGGGCGTAAAAAGAGCGGTATGCGCTCAGGCTGAGGAAATCGCGCGAGGGCATGGCTTTTTATTTATAGGCGGGCATCCTATGGCGGGCCGGGAAAAATCCGGTTACGCTGCTTCGTCCGACGACCTTTTTGAGGGCGCGTCCATGCTGCTGACTCCTCCGGAGGGGATTGAACCGGACATTCTTAACAGGCTGCGGGCTTTGTTTTCCAGTCTGGGCTTTGGCAGGGTTGTGTTTACTACGCCTCAGGAGCATGATAGAATAATAGCGTATACCTCGCAGCTTGCGCATGTTGTATCCAGCTCATATATAAAAAGCCCTACCGCGTTTGAACAGGCTGGATTTTCGGCCGGCAGCTTTAAGGATATGACTCGGGTAGCGTTTTTAAACGAAAGCATGTGGACCGAGCTTTTTATGGATAACCGGGATAATCTTATTAGAGAAATTGAAATTTTGCAGGAGCATTTGGAGGAATATAAACGCGCGCTGGCTGATAATGATAGGGAAAAACTTCTGCTTTTGCTTAGGGAGGGCAGACTGTGCAAGGAAAAAGCCGATTCCTTAAACTGAATTTTCCAATAAAAAGGTCTGAAATAATAAAGCTGGCTGCGAAAGCCGCAAAGCTGGGCGGTTAGTAGACCGCTGTATGACAGCTTTTAACGATTGCGTTTTTATTCATAAGGTGATAAAATATATTGCTATAAAAATAGTTATGAGGTGTTAGCTTGTTTAAAATATTAGAAAAAAGGCGTCTGAACGACGTTATGACCCTTATGAGGCTGCATGCGCCGCTGATTTCCGAAAAAGCCAAGGCTGGGCAATTTATTATTCTGCGCGTAGACGAGCATGGAGAGAGGATACCCCTCACTATAGCCGATACTGACGCCGATACGGGAAGCGTAACTATAATTTTTCAGATAGTTGGACAGACTACCCGTTTGCTGGACAGCTATAATGAGGGCGAAAGCATATTGGATTTAGTAGGACCGCTGGGCATGCCTACTCATTTGGAGGGCATCAGGCGCGCTGCCGTTATAGGCGGGGGCGCGGGCTGCGCCATAGCCTATCCCCCGGCCAAGGCGCTTTTTAAAACGGGCTTGCCGGACACGCCCTGCGCCCGTTTTTCCGCCACCATTTTGGCGATCGA
>OGCQ01000571.1_pt1 | contig 57903 bp, 98 predicted proteins | sample 1570161 | NCBI WGS metagenome assembly OGCQ01 (sample SAMEA4384402, study PRJEB24528) | human gut metagenome | reverse complement strand
AAACAAAAAAGGAAATTAGACATAAGATCATCCGTCTCAGAAAAGAGATGGATCCACTTGTGTGGCAACAGGCAACCAACGACATTACCGAAAGAGTTATCAATCATCCGCGATTTTTAGAAGAGACCGATATATACTGTTATGCAAATTATAACGGAGAAGTGGGAACCTCTTCCATCATGGAGGAGGCCTGGAAGCTCGGAAAAAGTGTGTGGTTTCCGAGAATTGAGGGAAGCAAAATGAATTTTTACCTGGTAGAAAGTAAAGATGACTTACAGCCGGGCGCATACGGGATTCTGGAACCAACCGGCAATCATATAGCAGACGGAGAAGACGGACTTTTGATCATGCCTGGAGTCGCTTTTGATGAAGAATGCCACAGGATTGGATATGGCGGCGGCTTTTATGACAAATATCTGGAAAAACATCCGAATCTGCATGCAATTGCAATTGCATTCGAATTGCAGATGTACAGAGAACTTCCTTTTGAGGAACATGATATAAAGCCAGAGAAAGTTGTGACAGAAAAGCAGAGTTATCCGCTTGATACAGAAGAGAAAAGTCTTATATAACAAAAAGGAGTGAACAAAAGATGGCAAATGGGTTACCGAAAGATCCTATGCTGTTACTTAGTGTAGTCAATACAAAACTCAGAGATTATTATCACAATCTGGATGCTTTATGTGATGATATGAATGTAGAAAAAGAAGAAATTGTGAATACTTTAAAAACCATTGATTATGAATATGACGAAAACAGACATCAGTTTGTCTAAATCCATGATTACTAATTGATTCTAAAATAATACAAAGGAGCAAAAAGAATGCTTAATAATGTTAATTACGATATAGATATTACAAAAGAGCCGCCGGCGGATGATACTGCCCGTCAGTATTATTTCATCGAAAAGGCAAAGGCATATGTACAGCGTGAATCCGAAGAACTTGGTCGTCCGCTGACGTTCTGCGTTACAACCTTTGGTTGTCAGATGAACGCGGTAATAGGGAATTGTTAAGCATTTATAATGAACATACTGAAAGCCTCGGAAATGTTGATTTTCCGGGGCTTTTTTGCTATCTGTATAATAATGTGTGGGTTAATCCATTCTTGAAAACAATCTCTGTAATATGCCTGTCCATAACTGTGATATGGTCAATAATGGAGTTCATAAGTGTTTTCATTGCTTCTTCATCCATCATTGCGAGTTCGGAATACTCTATATTCCCGCCACTGTTAATTTTGTGCGAGATAAGGAATTGAGATGCGGACTTAATGAATGCTGCCTGATCAACATTTTCTGAGATAGAAGATGAGTCTAGGCTCTTAATGCTATTTTCCAATTTCACCTTATTAACCTCTAATTTTGTTTTCATTTCAAGAAATTCTTTTTCGTCCATTGCATCATCATCGAAGAGGTATGCCTTTTTCAATCGTTCCAAAGCACGATCTGTTTTTTGGAGTTTTTCTTGCAGCTCTTTTTTCTTTTCCGTTGTATCAGTATTTTTACCATCTTTACTAACTGGTTTACCAGATAAAGTTTCTGCACCGGAACGACCATATAGCAAATCAATTGTATCCTGTAAGCTTGATTCAGATATTCCGGCCACGTCTGTGAAATCAATATGAGAGAGTATAACTCTTTCCAATGATTCAGTATCTTTGATGAATCTCCTACTTTTAGATGCATCAATAATAGCTGCTATATAATTTATCATGAACGGACCAATCTTTACATCGCTGACATTCAAGTTATCGCAATGTTTTTTCTGGTACTTTCCGGTGCAAGCATAAGAGGATGGTCTGAATCCATTTCCTCTACGCCTATCCTTGGCAGTAACTTGATAGTTTGATCCACACTTACCACACACGATCAGTCCGGCAAATACATTACAGTTCTTTCTAATCGGATGCATGGCAGATGTATTCTTTCGTGTATGATTTGCATCCATGCGTCTATTTACTTCATTCCATATTTCCGGGTCTATCAATGGTGGAAATACGCCCTCCATATAGATAACTTCTTCATCAGCTTTTCTTTTCCCCCTGGCACTTTCCCTGTAGTTGTAGCGATAGGCACCTTTATTGATCGGATTCCGCAGAAAATCAGCAACAGTCTTAGATGTCCATTCACCACCACGCTTAGTAGGAATATTATGGGAGTTGTTATAGTCCCGGATGGTTACAGAAGAACCACCGTCCAGATACATCTGGTACATGGCTTTAGCATAAGGTGCTTCTTTCTTGGAATGTACAGGGCATTTGTTTTCTGCATCCCAGTCCCATCCATAGGGAACCCTTGCGCCATTCCATTGCCCGCTCTGTGCCCTACCTATCATTACGTCTGTGACACGCTCAGATGTCAATTTGCGCTCTAATTCGGCGAACACCAGTATAATCTTAAGGATAGCTTCTCCGATGGCACTAGAGGTGTCAAATTGCTCGTTCAGAGATATGAACGTAACATTGTTGTATTTGAAATCATCATACATGAGAGAGAAGTCCACAAGGTTTCTGGTGATACGGTCGATTTTGTAAACCACAACATGAGACACTTTCCCCGCTTTTACTTTTCCCATCATTCGCTCAAATGCCGGACGTTTGGTGTTCTTGCCAGATTTACCCGCATCCTCAAATACTTCAATCCGCTTTTTATCAACGTGCAGCACGTGCTCGCAATATGCTTTCAGTTCTTTCTTCTGGAATGGAAGAGAGTCCTTGTCTACTTGATAACCGGTAGATACACGGACGTATAATGCTACTATTTTTTCTTTTTGATTTGTCATTTTATTCATCCTCCTTAAAATTAAGTATAAAAATAACAGCCAGCAAGGAACAAATGTTCCGCTTGCGTAACTGTATGAGGGATGATATACTTTCATTGAAACATCTTGACATTATCCCCCATAAGGTGATGTCAGAATCCCGGTGCCGTGATACACACCGGGATTTTTTATTTATTGTAAATTTATTTCTTGCTGTTGAGCGATTAACTGAGTAACATTGTCGTTATCAATATCTACATCATCAGAATTATCAGCGCGGAATTTAACTGGTGATGTGTCATCTTGTAATTCAAATGGAATTCCAACATTTATAGTTGCGCCAGAAAGAACTTCTTTGTAGTAATTGTTATATGATTCATCATCATCTATAGCAGACGCCCAGTCTGTCTTTTCAAGTTGAATCCCGTTTTGATATGCAACAAATGAATAATGGTCTAAAAATGTGCAGTCACGATCATTGATATTCGTAAAATCAAAATACACTAATAATATTTTCTTTCCAGAAGAATCTGTATCGTCTACAACCTTACTTCCGGTATATTTGAAGCTTGTTGTATTAGAAGTTATATCAATTTTTTCTACTTTATCATATCCATCTTCGATATTATCATTTCCATGTTTTTTAACCCATTCTTCCTGTGACAAATTTTCATCATCATCGGAAGATGCATCTTTCTTAGCATTGGTAACGGCTTTTTTGCCTGATTTCTTTTTTGAACTGGATTGTGCTGTTTGCTTGGTGCTGGATTCTTTCTTTTGAGAAGTATTTCCACACGCAACGGTTGAAATGGATAATATGCACGCTAACAGTGCTACAACAAATTTCTTTTTCATAATTTCCTCCTCAATTTTTTACAATAAAATCACCATTTAGATAGTTCTTTATATTGCTCATAGTTATCTTGCTCATCTTGCTCACGCAATTCTGCATTTCTTTTCAAAGCATTACGTTCAATTTCTTCCCACTTTTTTCTTTCGCTAATTTTCTTTTCACGCAAAATTTGTTTTTGCTCAGCCATTTGCTTGGCTCTTTTCTTTGCTTCCTCTTGTTCAATTAATCGTCTTTTCTTCTCTTTATTCAAGCGGTTAACATCGGATATAAAATCGCATATTTTGTAAATAATGAAAATAATTATAGCAGGAGGAAATGCTAGAACTACAAGTCCCATAATTATAAATGATGTAATCATAGATAAAACCTCTTGTACGCTATATAGCTTTTGCAATTCGCAGTTTGTTTAAATCTGGAAATAATTCACTTGCTATTTCAAGATAGTCGTTCATATGATTTCTCATTTCTATTTTCTGAACATCTTCTTCATCAAAATCATTTCCGAGAATATGTCTCATTTCATGCAAGAACACTTCATGCTGTTTTTCGTAGTTCAATGATGCATCTATGAATATTGTATAAGAATCATCAGCGTTGTGTTTGACGCATCCTGGAATGCCATATGACTTATCTAGCATTACCACGTTTATATAATATCCTTTGTAGTACAATCATTCCTCACCTTCCTCAATTTTACGCAATTCAGCGAGCTTCTTGGCAAAATCAACCAGTCTTTCTTTATCAACGGTGTTGTATACATCAAAGAGAATCTTGTCGTTGTTGTAGATTTCCTGTGCTGTACGAGCTGTCTCTTCATCAATGTAGTAGCCTTTGTTAGCTATCTCCGCTTTTGCATCATCTCCGTTCATTAGATAATCTATTGCAATACCAAAGTAATTAGCAATGATTTCTGCTAAATCCATTCCACACTTTGAATTCTTTTTCTTCCATGTACTGATTGTTGATTGAGATACGCCAGTTTCTTTGCAAAACTTATAAGCACTTATCCCACGGGATTGTAGTAATTGTTCAAAAATTTCATACATTTTTTGTCCACCTTTCACTAAAACTAAATACTTTGTCAAAAACGTAGTAATACTTATTGACAACCGAAGTATAAAGTGCTATAGTATGGACATACTTGAATGAACCGAAGTAAACGACCAAGTAAAATTCGATTCTATGAAGTACTTCGCTTGTGGTATAAGTATGATTCGTTTGATTAAACTATATCACTAAACCGAAGTAAACACAAGTATAAATAACAATAAAAAGGGAGGGATATTTTTGGCTAAAATGTACACCTGTGATGAAGTAGCAGAGCGATACAAGGTAAAAGTAATCACAGTATGGGATTGGATTCGTCAGCGTAAATTGAATGCAATTAAGCTCGGAAGAGAGTACAGAATATCAGAGGACGACCTTATTCAATTTGAGAATGAACGAAAAACAATTCCGGCAAATGACAAAAGTTAGAAAGGAGAAAGATGAATAACCTAGTAAAAATTGGAAACAGTGATTTATCCATCAAAGAGTTTAACGGTCAGAGAGTTGTTACATTCAAGGATGTAGACAGCGTGCATGAAAGACCGGACGGAACGGCAAGGAAGAGATTCAATGACAACAGAAGTAGGTTTATTGAGGGTGAAGATTTCTATAAAATTTGCCCGTCCGAAATTCGGACGCACAAAATCATGGAGATTTCGGAGATGGCAAGAGAGGATGTAACGCTTCTTACTGAATCAGGTTATCTGATGCTAGTAAAATCATTTACTGATGATTTAGCTTGGGAAGTTCAACGTGAACTTGTAAAAACCTACTTTAATAAGAAAAAGCCAATGAGTCCAGTAGAAATGATGCGTATTCAGTTAGGCATGATTGATGACCATGAAGGACGTATCGCAGACCTTGAGCAGAATATGACGATTGATTACGGACAGCAGATGTCACTTGGAGATATCGTCAATAGAGTTGTGATTGATGCTCTTGGTGGTAAAGACAGTAATGCATATCACGAAATCGGTAGAAAAGTATTTGCTGAATGCAATAGGGATTTGAAACATTACTTCAATGTAAATGCTCGCAATAATGTCCCGAAGAAGAAATTCGATGAAGCAGTGGATTACGTGAAGAACTGGCAACCATGCACCAATACAAGGATTATGATTCAAGACTGCAATGCTCAGATGCGAATGTAGGAGGACTTATGAAGAAAAGAAAAATAGACCTTGATGATGTGGCAATCATCTGTGGTCTACTCTCAATCATTATCAATGTGGCATTTTCTGGAAAAGAGTTATTAACCAATGTACGTTGGTTGTTATCTTATCTAGGTTTGTAAGAACTGCCACAGCTAAAGATGCAATAGAAATAATTGTAGCGGTATGAGATTTCTTGTTAGCGTTTCCGGCATCTTTTTGAGCCTTTTGAGCAAGTTCATTTGAACTTTGAGCAATGCTTTCAGCAGAATCAGCTTGACGCTTGGCAGATTCTGATAGTTCTTTTAAAGGTTCTAACTGATCTTGCATAGCTTTGAGTTGTTTGGATGAATTTTCGGCATTCTCTTTCATTAGTTCATATGGAGATGGTCTATCTTCCCAAGGATTAATAGGTTTTGGGTTTGGAATAGAAATTTTTGGTTCATTAGGAACAAAAACGTAATCTGGAAAATCTTTCATATCAGTACCTCACAATTGTTTTTATACATTATAACACAGAAAGGATGAGCTATATGGACGAAAAGAGAAAATTAATCGAAGAAGAGCTTAAAAAACTTGGAATCAATACGATTGATGAACTCAACGAAGCCATCAAAAAAGAGAAACTGGATGTCACATTAATGGTTGCGATTCCGAATAAAAAGGCAGCAACATGTTAGGAGATCATATGAAAGAAATCTTCAAAAAAATCCTGTTTTGGGTGGCGATTGCAATATTGTTCGAGATAGCCTGGATCGCCATTCTGTTGATCTACTGCAGAATGGGCGGACCACTAGATATTGTGTGGAAATAAAAATCGCACCCATAGAGAGTGGCATCTCATACAGGTGCAAATGTAAAAATAAATGACAATTAATAATAGCATAGGAGGCGTCATGAAACAACCTAAAAAGTTAACATTGAGCCAGAAAAAGCTTCTGGTGGATCTCGGGTTGTCCCCGAAAGAGTGGATGAACCTGTTCGAAGATGATTTGTACTTACATATCGTCAAAAAGGATAGTTCAGATAGAAAAATTATAGATAAGGAAGAAAGGGTGATAGTTGGTGAAGCAGATTAAATTGCTGTCCATGCATATCCAAAATTTTAAGGGATGTAAGGACAGAACTATTGAGTTTGGTGAAAAAACAAGAATCTCCGGTGCGAATGCCACTGGAAAGACAACCATATTCGATGCGTTTACATGGCTATTGTTTGGAAAAGATAGCCTTGGAAGTTCTGATTTTGATATCCGGCCGTTGGATGCAGACGGGAAGATGGCAGATAGAATTGAGATTTCCGTAGAATCGAAGATTTCTGTAGATGGTAATGAATATGAGTTAAAGAAAGTCCAGAAGCAGAAATGGGTAGAGAAACGTGGGGCAGGCACTACAGGGTTACAGGGTAATATAAATGAATTTGAGATCAATGGATATCCAAAGAGGCAGAAAGAATTTAAGGATTTCATTGCCGGAATCATTGATGAAGATATATTTACTCTGATTACTAATCCGACAGCATTTAATTCGTTGCCGTGGAAAAAACAAAGAGAAACACTAATGAAGTTTATTGGAACGTTCTCCGATGTGGAAATCGCTGAAACGTTCGGTGAGAGATACACAAAGCTGATTCCGGAGCTGAGAATTGCAAGCACGGACGATATCTTGAAGAAATATGCAAAGGTAAAAAATACTCTTAATAAGGATATGGTTGAGATTCCGGCAAGAATTGATGAAATCTCCAAACAACTTGTGATTGCTGATGTTGGAGCGTTGGAGATTGAAAAATCGGCTAAAGAAGTGGCTCTGCAGAAAGTAGAAGATGAATTATCAGGTGGCAACAGTCAATTGGAAGATATCAATTCCAAACGTCAGGATATCATGAATCTCAAATTTCGCATTTCCGAAATTCAGAACGAAGAGAACCAGAAGTTATTCGATAAATCAAAGGCTCTTAGAGATGATCTGGTAGCGAAAGAAGATACTCTGAGAAGCATTAAACGTGAGATCGCCGATACGAATTCTGAAATTCATTCGGTTCACTCTAAATATGAGTGGTCTGTTAAGGAAGTTAAGCGGTTGCAGGAAGAGTGGAAAGCGGAAAAAGCAAAGACATTCCCTGAAATGGTTCCAATGGAGCCAATTCCAAACAGTGCTTCGGTGTGCCCGACTTGCGGACAGGATTTGCCGGAAGATGTTATTCAGAAAAATATTGAGAACTATGAAAAGAAAAAACAGGCATATGAAGATAAATATATGAATGATTTTATCCAGTTCAAAGAGCGGAAAAGCAAAAAGATTAGCGAAATCGAAATCGCCGGAACAGAAGCTGCTACGGATAGGGATAAATATAAGAGCCGTGAAGAAGAACTTCGCAAAAGCATGGCCGAATTGGATTCTAAGCTGGCGGAAGCTCAGAAAGCATATGATTCTGTACAGGAAGAACTTGATCGTTATCCAAAGACAGCGGACATTTCTGAAAACACTGATTATAAGGCAACTGTCGAGAAAATCTCGGTACTTGAAAAAGAGATTGAAACTATGAGTTCTGATACATCTGGAAGAACAGAACTTGAAGCAAAAAAAGCGGTGCTGAAAGATGAAATTGCGGAGATTGCCGGAAAGATTCTGGCAGCAGACAATTCCAAAGTAAAGGAACGTATCGCAGAACTTGAGGCGGAGCAGAAAGAAGTCGGACAGAAAATCGCAGAACAGGAGCAGATGATTGACCTTGTGGAAGATTTCATCCGTGAAAAAATGAATAGAATTTCTGCAAAGGTTAATGAGATGTTCAAAATCGTTTCATTCAAGTTGTTCTCAGAACAGATCAATGGCGGTCTGAAAGAAACTTGTGAATGTACTGTAAACGGCGTACCGCTGTCAAGCTTGAATAACGGGCACAGGATTATTGCCGGACTGGATATTATTCAGTCGCTGTCAAACTTGTATGAAGTTAGTTGTCCGGTTTTTATCGACAACAGCGAAGCGGTAAATGAGGTTAATTTTCCAGAAATGAACGCACAGACGATTCATCTGGCGGTAACTGATGACAAAGTATTGAAAGTAGAAAGTGAGGATAAATAAGATGTTAAAAGTTGATTTTGAAAGAACAGAAATTAAAGGATCGGAGCCACATATTCTTACAGAATTTGCGATGCTCGCAAGAAATTTACGTGAGTTTCTTGCACAGGACGAAAGTACAGAGTATGCAGATGCAAGGATTGCAAGGGCGATTGAGTTGTCAAAAAAAACATCAGATGAGATTGATGAAGAAATTTTGAAATCCATCAATGAGTTAGGAAAAATGTTAGCAAGAGCTTGTTCCGAAGAAAAAGTCAAAAAAGAGAGCGATGATAAAGAGCCGTCAACGGGCAATTCGGATTTTGATGATTTCCTGAAAGACCTCTTTTGCAGAGGTGCTGAGTAATGTACATAAAGGCGAAATATCTTAAGAACGACATTCCGGCCGGCAAAGCTTACACCTTTGAAACCGATGTCCCTGTTAAAATCGGGGACAAGATTTCTATCGGTAAAGCACAGGCGATCGTGGAAGTTGTGAATGTGCAGGAAGATGAAGTCGCCGGATATAAGGAAAAAATCAAGAAAGTGCAGAAAGTGGAGGAAGAATAGATGGAATTTAAAATTGGTAGACTTTACAGGGTTAAAAATGGTGAAGAAAAAGGAAATATTATTAGGATTGTAAACCATGATGCTTTTGCAGACAAGTATACATATGAAACAATTAATGAAATTAAAGAATGCCTGGTTAACAATTTCTACAATGGATCACCTTTTTCCAAAAATTTAAAACCAGTAAGTGAATGTATTGTGATTTACCGTAGAGGTAATGAAGTTATTGCATTGAATAAAATTGACGGTTCCAAAGCTGTTGCAAAATGCCATCCAGATGATGATTTCGATTTTATGGTCGGTGCGAAACTGGCTTTTCAGAGACTTACTGGAAGTGAAACATTGGGAACAGATACAGATTCGTTAGAAAAAGACGCAAAATCTGTAGCAAAAGCAATTCGCGTGCCTGTTGAAGCATTAATAGAAGAGGGGTTTACAAGAACGGAAGCAATCGGAATTGTTCTTAAAATGGTAGCAACTCAGTAAAAATATGGAGGAAGAATAATGGCAGAGAAAAAAGAAGTGGCTCAGAAACAGGAGTTTACGACTGGATTGAGCAATTGGACAAACACAATTACAGGTCTTGTTTCAAGAGATTTTGAGCAGTGTGGTGTTTCTTACGATGAATACGCAAAGCAGTGTGCTATGAATGCCATGAGTTCAATCTTTCAGTTGGTTCAGAATACAGACAACACAGACATGAATAACCTTAACACTTCCAATCTGAGAGAAGTTGTGGCTCAGTGTGCGAGCCTTAAGCTGAATGCCAATGCGGTTCCAAGAGAAGTCTATTTCCAGCTGAGAAGCAAACAGATTAACGGTCAGTGGTGCAAAATGGTTGAGATGGGTATTGAGGGTGATGGAAACGATGCGCTTTTAAGGCAGTTCGGTAACAATGTAGACACTGTGTATCCAGTATGGCTTGTAAAAGAGGGTGATGATTTTACATACCCTCGCAGACGTGGAATTGAAGTAGAACCGGCAGAATGGACTCAGAAAGGATTGTCCGATAAGACAGTGCGTGTCGTATATCCGGTAAAACTGAAAGATGGAACAGTTGATTACCTGATTGCAGAAAGAGAACCCGTTAGAACAAACCTGATCGCTCATATCAGAAACAATCTTCTGAATGAGACGTTTGGTATTTGCGAAAACCGTTACAAGGCTACTCCAAAGCAGAAAGAACAGATTAAAGCAAAAAAAGAGGAAATCTTGTCTGCTGTTCGTGAATGTGAAACTTTGGAAGATATCTTAAAGTGCGAAGTTGCAAAACCATATATCAGTGCTGCATGGCTTGATACGCCGGAAGCAATGATTGTCCGCAAGATGCGTAACAATGCGATTAAGAAGTTCCCTAAGAATCTGAACAACATGGCTTCAAACTCATTATTACAGCTGGATGAAACATACAAAGCATCACAGGAAGAGATTGCGCAGAACGAAAACTCACAGGAATTTGTAGTTGAAGATGAATCTGTAGTAGCTGAATCAGAAGCTGTTGAAGTGGAAACGCCAGAATTTGCAAGGGAGTAAGTCATGATTGCTAAGATGGATAATCTAAAAAGCGCGATAGATAAAATGAACAGTGGCGTGTACGATTTTACAGACGATGGAAAGTGTACACAATGCGGTGCTTGCTGCTCAAATTATCTTCCGATGACTCAGAAGGAAATTGCTACAATTCACAGATTCGTGAAAAAGCACGACATTAAGGAATTTAAACATTTATTCCCAGTATCCAATGATACTTTTGATATGACTTGCCCGTTCATGGATGATTCCAAGCAGAAAGAGAAGTGCAGAATCTATTCGGTCCGACCAGAAATCTGCAAACAATTCATCTGTTCAAAGGAAAGGAAACCATTCAACGGACATTGGCAGCAGTATAGTGTCGTGGATATGAGAGGGGAATTTTTCGGAAAGTAGAACCGGGGAGGTGGTTCAGTGCTAGTGAGAACGATAAATACAGGCTCTTCTGGTAATGGATACGCTCTAATTTCGGGGGAAGATATTCTTCTCCTGGAATGCGGAGTTCCGGCAAAAGAAATGCTGAAAGCTATTGATTATCAGACTTCCATGGTGAATGGTTGCATACTGTCACATATCCATGGCGATCACGCTGGATATATTAAACAGTATATGCAATACGGAATCAAAGTATATACCTCTGATGAAGTCGAAACAGATGTTGAAACGGTAATGGGAGAGAAAACCATAGGCTTACAGAGGATGAAACGGCAGAAGATAGGCTCATTTGAAGTGGTTCCGTTCCACGTGCCACATGGAGAAACAGAATGTGACGGATGGCTGATTGATACACCGGATGGACGGATTCTCTTCATCACAGATGCCGAGTATTGCCCGTATGATTTTTCAAAAATGCATATCAACTACGGCTTGATCGAATGTAATTATGCAGAGGATTATATCAGAATTGAAGATAGTAGTCCTAAATATAACCACGTATTAACCGGTCACATGGAGCTTGAAACGTGTAAACGGCTGATACAGAAGATTAACAGCGTAAGTCTAAGAAGTATAGGCTTGATACATTTAAGTGCCTACAATGGCAATCCAGTGCGGTTCACGGAAGAAATACAGGAGATAGTTGATTGCGATGTGGATGTGTGGGTTGCAGAAAAAGGAACTGAGAAAGAATTTAGGCTGATGCCGTTTTAGGAGAATAAATGAACAGATTTGAGAAGATGCATGGTAAGCCTGGTGCAAAATATGGAATCTACAACAAACAGGCTAAGAAATTCCAGTTTGGAATATGTGAAGATACTCCGATGCTCGCAGAAGCAAGGTTGTGGCAGAAAATTGGAGACGATGCAAGAAAATGGAGATTTGAGGTAAAGAGATTGCCAGATAAGGAGAAATAATCAATGAATAAAGTAATTTTAATGGGACGCTTGACAAGAGACGCAGAAATTAGGAGTTCACAGGGTGGAAATCCTACAACGATTGCCAGATACACACTGGCTGTAGACAGACGATTCAAGAGAGACAACGAGCAGAACGCAGACTTTATCGGATGCGTTGCTTTCGGAAAGAGTGCGGAATTTGCTGAGAAGTATTTCCGGCAGGGAATTAAGGTTGTTGTAACAGGACGTATTCAGACTGGAAGTTATACCAATAAAGACGGTCAGAAAGTTTATACGACAGATGTTGTTGTAGAGGATCAGGAATTTGCTGAAAGCAAGGCAACGAGCCAGCAGAATCAGCAGAATAACAGTACCCCAGCAACAGACAGTGATGGCTTTATGAATATCCCAGATGGCATTGATGAGGAGATGCCATTTTCTTAAGAGGTGAATGTGATTGAAAACGAAACCGAAGAAGTGTTGCTATCCAGATTGTTTTAATTGCCCGTATGTGGATTGCCGATGGGATTGTGCAAACCCATCACAGTACGCATATATACATTCAGAAGCTGGGAAAGCGGCACAAGAGCGATATAAGAAATCCGAAAAAGGTAAAGAACGTGATAAACGAAGACAAAAAAGAAGAATTGAATCCGGAAAGAATGCAGAAATGTGTAGGAAATATTATGCAAGAAATAGGGAGAAAATTCTTGATGCGAAAAAGTGTAAACGCAATGAAAAATTGCGTATTTTAAAGGAAAAGCGAAGAGAATATGATCGCCAACGATATCTAAAAAGAAAGGAGGCGAAGCAAAGTGCAGAAAGAAAAGAAGCCGTCTGAAATCATACAAGAATTTCTTGAGTTCTTAAAATACTGCGATAAAGAGTATAAAGATTGCGTAACGCAGGTATATAAGTATGACAAAATGAATCAGGATTATCTGCATGATATTGAATTTGCTCATGACTATGATGAACGATGCAAGTTAGCCACACAGATACACAAACAGAGAAATGACAGACGAGCGATGAAAGATAGAGTTGAATTTGTCGAAAAAGTAGCTAAATTCTGTGCGGACAGGCAGAATAAGCAGTTCATTGACAGGATTAAAAGCCTATTGGAGCAACAGGAAAGAGCTGAACAGTATGTACTTAGCGAACGCCATTATAACAGGAGAGGTGAGATAGCCAATGATACTAATTAGTGATAAGGGACAGCAGAAAGGCAAGCATACCGCTAAGGAGAATTACTGGAAGGATCATGGAATAGAAGTATTAACCATGCCTCTTCCTTGTGGAGATTACATAATCGCGAATGAACGAGTTATGGATGTAATCAACCGGAAGAATGAACGTGGTGTTCCGGTTAAAAAGATGGATTTTCTTGGGACATACAATGTAACGGTTGATACAAAAAAAGATATCCAAGAGCTTGTCGGTGATATTTGTGGAAAGCAACACGCAAGGTTCCGGGATGAATGCATATTGGCTCAGAATAACGGCATTAAGTTGTATGTGTTGGTGCAGAATGCCGGTGGATTGATTAAAGGAACAAAAGATATATATAATCCGACAATCCGAACGCTGGATGAGCTTCATAAATGGAAAAATCCAAGACTTTTTGTGATGAAGCGTACAAGTGATGTGATTGGTCATTACAAGAGCGGAAAACCAATATACAGGCGCACACAAAGGTATCCGGCAGCAACCAGGGGAGAAACGCTCATGAAAGCTTGCAAGACTATGCAGAAGAAATATGGAGTTGAGTTCATTTTTTGCAGTAACTCTGAACAGGGAACGAAAGTTATTGAACTGCTTCAACAGGAGGTGGACGAATGCCAGGAGACGTAAAATGGATAAAAATTGTCACAGATATCTTTGATGACGAGAAAATGTATGCCATTGAATCACTTCCAGATGGAATGCAGATTGAGGTTGTATGGTTCAAAATCCTGTGTCTTGCTGGTAAATGTAATCAAGGTGGTTCACTTTCTATTTCCAACAAAATAGCTTACACAGATGAAATGTTGGCTAAGATATTCCGAATGGAGATAGGAACGGTCAAAAGGGCCTTAGAAGTCTTCCAAGGCCTTGAAATGGTGGAGTTAGAGGATAATGCATATATGGTGTCGAATTGGTCGAAATACCAGAATCAAGATGCTCTAGAAGCTATCAAAAAGCAGAACAGAGAACGTCAGAGAAGATACCGTGAAAGGCAGAGAGAAAAAGAAAGTAACGTTACAAATGCGTTAGAAAGTAACGTTAATTGCTCTATATCTACTTCTTATTCTTATTCTAATAATTCTAATATATCTAATCTTAATTATATATTAGAAAACAATATACATACAGATAGTAGTTATGTATTGGAGAATGAGGATTTGCATCAATGTTTGGAAGAGTGGATGCAGTACAAGGATGGAAGAAAGCCTAAATCGAGCAATCATTACGGAACGGAGATCGGACTGAAAAAGACCATCACACAATTTGTTTCTGGATATCGTGAGTACGGAATAGAAGCACTGAAAAAGATTGTGGATGATTCGATGGCAAATAATTATTCCGGTGTTGTGTGGGATAAGCTCAGCCGGATGCAGAAGAAACCAAAGGCGTCATCGGAAGAACCAAAAACGCCGAATATAAGTGACAGATTTTCTTGCGTGGAATTTTCTTTCCGTAAAATGTTGGAAGATGCCGGAGTCATCGAAGGGCAGTCACTTAACTATGGCCCCATCAGAGATCATCCAGAATGGTTACAACGACTTAAGGAGTGTGGCGTAAGTGATTTATAACTTCAAAGAGGAAGATGCCTATGAATTTGCCAGATTTGTTGGATCGCCGGTAAAACGCCACGGAGATGAATTGAGATTTACACGATATTGCCCGTATTGTCACGGTGGAACCGGAAGTAAGCGAGATAAAGATACATTTTCCATTAACTTGAGGACCGGGCAGTTTAAATGTCTGAGATCTAGCTGCGGAATTACAGGGAACATGATTACACTTGCAAGAGATTTTGATTTCAACCTTGGCTTACAGGTAATGGAATATTACCAACCGCGGAAGAAATACAGAAAATTGAAGACGCCGGACAATCCGATTGTTCCAAAAAGCCAGGCGGTGAAATATTTGGAAAGCCGGGGAATATCAGAAGATGTGGCGAATAAGTATGAAATTACTACGCAGAATGACAGAGACAACGTGTTGGTATTCCCGTTCTATGACGAAAAAGGGAAGATGCAGTTTGTAAAGTATCGGAAGACTGATTTTGATAAATCTAAGGATAAAAACAAGGAATGGTGCGAAGCAGATTGTAAACCAATCCTGTTTGGAATGAAACAGTGCGAAGACTTTACAAGGCTTGTAATTACGGAGGGGCAGTTAGATAGCCTTTCCGTAGCAACGGCCGGTATAACGAATGCTGTGAGCGTTCCAACCGGAGCGAAAGGATTTACCTGGGTTCCATACTGCTATGACTGGGTATGCCGATTTGATGAAATTGTTGTGTTTGGAGATTTTGAAAACGGACATATGACCTTGCTACAGGAATTGAAGCAGAGATTTCCAAACAAGATAAAACACGTCAGAGAAGAAGACTACAAAGGCTGTAAAGACGCCAATGAGTTGCTGCAAAAGCACGGACAGGAAAATGTACAACTAGCGGTAGAAAGTGCCGAATTTGAGCCGATTAATTGTGTTGTGGAACTTGCAGATGTTGAAACAGTAGATATCTATAAGCTGAAAAAGCTGGATTCAACGATAAATGAGTGTAACCGGTTATTGTATGGAGGTATCCCGTTTGGTGGAGTTGTACTGATTACTGGGAAACCCGGTGAGGGAAAATCGACCTTGGCAAGCCAAATGGTGGCAAGAGCAATAGAAACAGGGCATAGAGTATTTGCTTATTCTGGCGAGTTGCCGAACTATCTGTTTAAGTCATGGATTGATTTCCAGATTGCCGGTCCGCAGCACATCATAGAAACAACAAACAGATTTGGTGATGTTTCCAGAAAAATATCCAATCAAAATCAGAGGTTGATTGATTCATGGTATCGCGGAAAAGCATTTCTATATGACAATCGTATTGTTGATCGTGATGAAAAAGAAGATATATGCTCTACTATCCAACGAACAGTTATGCAGTACGGAGTTGATGTGATATTGATAGACAACCTCATGACTGCAATTGATTTGGATATGGAGAAAGGTTCGGATAAATACGAAAAACAGAGCTTATTCGTTAAGAAACTTGCGAGAATAGCGTTGCAATTTAACATTCTGATTTTATTGGTGGCGCATAAGAGAAAAAATAATTTTTCTACAGTTGAAACAGATGAAATTAGTGGTGCTGGAGATATTTCAAATTTGGCAACGTTGGTAATTGGATACAGCAAGGATCCCGAACTTAGTAATACATACAGGAGAATAACGGTTCCAAAGAATAGATTGTTCGGAAGAGTTACGACTGGCGGACCTGGTAATGGATTTTTGGTCATGTACGATGAACGGTCTAAAAGAATATATGGAGAAGCCGATGATCTTAACTTGGAATATGGATGGATTAATCAAGACGGATTTGTTGAAGCTGATGAAGATTCAATTCCGTTTAAAGAGAAATATCTAACAGATGATGAGATTGAAGCTGAGTGCGAAAAGATGATCAACGAATTTAGAGATGCTACCGGAACAGATGATGATTGTGTGAAATTACAAGAGAATGTTCAGAAGATCTATGAATTAGCCGGAAGAACAAATTTGGCAAAAGAAAAAGTACTGGTAGCAGAACGGCAGATTGAAAAAAATATGATGGAGAACAAGAAGAATGAAGAGAAGATCTGAATTGCGGCGTGCACCGGATGAAATTGACAATATGCTCGAGAGCCATTATGCAGCTCTGGAAAAAGACAAGCCGTCAGAACAGGCTATTGAGGATTTTAAACGGAAACCACATTATGCGGATCCGTATGAATATTGGAGAAAGAAACAGGAGGAGTAAAAATGAGCAAAAGTAATGTATTGGAATTAGCAAAGAAATTAGTAGCAGCTATCGAGAAAGAAGACCAGAAAAACAAAGTGATGCTGAAAGATATCCCGGTTGGTGGAAAGTTTGATACAGGTATCGGACGATTCATTGTACTTGAACAGAAAGAAGATTCAACAGTGGTTATCACAGAAGGATTATATCGTGAAGATGTGAAATTTGATGATGATTGTACTGATTACAAGAAATCATCATTAAGAGAACTGTGCGAGGGCGAAATTCTCAATGAGTTTTCTGATGAATTCGGAGAAGAAAATATTTGTACAAATGAAGCCGGATTAGTAACAGTTGATGGACAGGAAGTATTTGGAAAACTCTTGACCAAAGTAAGACCTCTGACATTTGACGAAGCAAGGGAATGCAATGATCTGCTCGTAAACAAAGACATCCCGGATTGGTACTGGACTTGCACACCTTGGAGTACGAAAGAAAGAGGATGGGGATATTCAGTAGCGGTTGTTTCTCCGTCCGGTAGCATCTGCTACGATGACTGCAGCTACAGTCGCGGGGTGCGCCCATTTTGTATCTTAAAATCTAATATCTTTGTATCCAAAGTTGAGGAGGAGTAAAACATGATGACGTTAAAAGAATTCGGAGAAAACCTTAAAAATCTTAATGAAGTTTTTGAGCAGTTAAGAAAAAAATACCAGAAGCCGGAAATCGGAAAGACGATTGAAGTTGCCGGTATTAACTGGCTGGTGCTGGACAAGCTTGAAAATGGATATTTTACAATTTCGAAAGATTTTTACGGAAGAGACAGAAAGTTTGATGATAATTGCAACGATTGGAAATCCAGTGATTTGAGAAATGAGTTAAACACTGATCTCCGCAAAAAGATTGAAAATGAGTTGGGAGTGGATTCGCTTGTCGAGTTTGAACGCAATTTACTTTCGTTAGATGGTCAGACGGAATATGGAACTTGCAGAGATTATGTTTCACTTATTTCCGTGGATGAATACCGGAAGTATAGAAAGCTCCTGCCGAATACGGGTAAATGGTGGTGGACACTTACACCAGACAGCACGGCTTGTAATAATGATGACGCCTTTGTTCGGGTTGTTTCTCCGTCCGGTATCATCCGCAGCATTAGCTGCAGCGGCAGTGACGGGGTGCGCCCGGTTTGTATCTTTTCCTCTTCAATCTTTGAATCTTGTGAGGAAGATGATGATTAATGGCAGAGAATGATCTGAAAGTAATTCAAAAGGCGAAGGAACTGGCCACACATACATTGAAAGTGACCAGCAATGCCAACCGATATCCAAAAAAATATAGATTTTCACTTGTTGATAAAATGCAGAATAAGTCAATGGAAATCTATGAAATGCTCTTTGAAGCGAATAGAACGGATATCAAGAATTATAAAAGAGATCGACTTGAAATGCAGACAAAAGCAATTACGTATTGTGATGAACTACTTTTCTACATAGAGATGTCCTATGAGCTAAATATCATCAGTGAAAAGAGCGTGGAATATTGGTCAAAGTTGGTATCTGATGTAAAACATATGGCTATTGCATGGAGAACCAAAGACCGGCAAAGATAAATACACTTTAGGTTCGTTTCCGTTAAGCGGTTGTTTCTCCGTCCGGTAACATCAACAACAATAACTACAACAACAGTAACGGGGTGCGCCCATTCTGTATAACAGGGAGTCAGAGTAGGCATCAAGCCGAAATCGGGAAAGATACAAAAAGGAAACGGACCGTCCTCATAGAGGTAAATATAAAGGAGTACCAATGGATAAAGAAATTGTCACGGATTACGGTAATCTGTATTACGCTTATCGAAAAGCTAAGTCTGGCAAGAAATTTAATAGCAGCACTGCAAGATTTTCTAATGTCGCTTTAGACGGAATCAATATCCTAAAAGAGCAGTTAGAGAATCAGACATATACAGTTGCTCCGTATAACCGGTTCGAAATATATGAGCCGAAACAAAGAGTAATTGAATCGTGTTCGTTTAAAGATAAGGTAGTGCAACACATACTCTGTGACAACATTCTGCATCCAAAATTGAAGAATGTATTTATAAAATACAATTCTGCCGGACAAATAGGAAAAGGGACACTGTATGCATTAGATGGATTAAGGGAACACATGGAATCATTCTATCAGAGACATGGCGTAGACGGATGGATATTGAAATGCGATATCAGGCACTTCTTCTACGAAATTGACCACGAAACACTGAAAGATATCGTAGATTATTTCTTCCCAGAACCATACACAACATGGCTGAATCATACACTGATTGATAGTAGCAAGAATCCAGGTTTACCACTTGGCAATCAAGCCGGACAGGTATATGCACTGCTTATGGTCCATGCAGTAGATTGTATGGCAACTGGCGAGCTTGGAATTACTGAATATGGAAGATATATGGATGATTTCTACTTGATTCATCAAGATAAGGAATATTTGAAATGGTGTTTGGAATGCATCAGAGAAATGCTAAAAACACTTGGACTTGAATTGAACGGAAAGACACAGATCATACCGTTTAGAAAAGGAATGCGATATTTAGGGTTCCATCATTATATGACGGCTGATGGAAAATATATTCGGAAGCTGACCGGAGAGAATAAGCGGAAGAATAAGAAGAAATTTCGAAAACTGGTAAAAGATGTGAAAGCCGGGAAACTCACGGAGGAAAAATTCTATGAGAAATATAATTCATGGAAGAACCATGCATTACATGGTAATTGTATCAAATTGGTTCACAGCATGGATTTACATATAGAAAAATTGATGAAAGAGGTAATGGAGTGACACGACAGGAACAGGAGGATCAGGAGCAGGAACAATATCTTGCGGAGTGGTCTAAAAAGCAGAAAGAGAAGCGAGAAAAGAAGAAACGAAAACTTTGGTTTAGGAGGGATAGAAAGTGAATAAAAAAGAAGTATTGGAAATCAGAAAACAATTCACACCGGAGAATTGTGCAATCACTCGTATAGCCGGATGCTACGTGGATGGAGAAAAAGAGAAACGAATGGAAATAGAAGAAGCGTTTCTTTCACTGCCGGAAGAACAGGCGTTTAAGTATTTCGACATCTTTAAAAAGACGTTATCCGGGAAAATCGGAAAGAACCTGTTGAACCTGGAATACAAACTGAAAGAAAGCAGAAGCAGTGACCTGGAGGGTGAAGAACATGAACTGTTAATGAATCTGAGAGAAAGCAAACTGAGAGACCCGGCATTGTTGGACGAATTCTACGAAAATATTCTTACGTCCTATGACTGCGCTGAGAATTACTACATCGTACTTATCCATGCAGTATATGACGTACCTGGAAAGACATCGGACGGAGAAGAATTGGAGGATGCATCTGAGGAAGTATACGATTTCATTCTTTGTTGTATCTGCCCGGTGAAACTTTCAAAAGCCGGTCTTACTTACAACTGGAAAGATGAACGGATGGAAGAGAGAACCCGTGATTGGGTAGTAGATATGCCGGACAAAGGCTTCTTATTCCCGGCATTTAACGACCGACAGACGGATGTACATAGCGTACTCTATTACACCCGGAAGTCTGCCGAGGTACAAGAAGAAATGGTTCGTGAGGTACTTGGAATTGATTTGGTTGTATCTGCCGATGGAGAGAAAGATAAATTCGGTAAGTTGTTAAAGGATGTACTTGGAGAAGATGCAGACAGCAAGACCGTGAAAGACATCTTTGAGGGCATATCAGAAGAGATGGAACGCCATGCAGAAGACCCGGAGCCGTACAAAATGGGCGAAAACGAACTGAAAAAGATATTCAGTAGCAACGGCGTACCGGATGAAAAGATGGAAATGTTTGAGGATGCTTACCGGGAGAATATCGGGAATGAGCCAATCATGGCAAGCAATATTTGCGACAACAAGGTAGTCAATATCCAAGTGCCAGAGGGGAAGATAACTATCAATGCAGATTTCATCAGCAATTTAGAAATCAAGGAAGTTGACGGAAGAAAATGCATGGTACTGCCAGTAGATTATGTAGAAGTTAACGGAATTTCAACGAAAGCGTAGGTGAGGAAGATGAAATATAAGGTTGGAGACAAGGTAAGAGTAAAAGAAAACTTACCTTTGTATATGAAAGCTCACTGTGTATCTACTTTTAGTCCAGAAACATTGAAGTATAACGGAATGATAGTTACGGTTAGTGAAGTGAAAAAAGATCAATACAAAATTGAAGAGGATAAAGGCTTTTACGATTGGTATGAAGATATGTTTGAGCCAGCAGAAGAAATTAGTGCGGAAGAAGCATTGAAAACGTATACGGAATTTTGTAGTGAGCATAGTTGCAATGACTGCCCTATTCAAAAACTCGATACTACTTATTATTGTCCTGATATTAGAAAAGAATATCCAGAAGACGTTGTTAAAGTACTTAAGCAGTGGAAAGCCGACCATGAGAAAAAGCCGATTGAGACAAAATGGGTATGGTATGTGAAAATCATTGAAGTTGATACGCATTTGCTGAAACACGAAGAGCTTTTAGAACTTGATTTCAGTATCCCGATGGATCGGAAAAAAGAAGAAATTCTCAAGAAATACTGTGCTGAACACGATGGAAAATATTATGTAACCGATGAACGTAGATGCGTAGTAAAGGAGTAGCCATGAACACAGGAGAAAAGATAGATTACATGATTCAGTGTTTACAGGTAGCAAAAGGAGAATATGAATACGAAGCTGAACGTTATGCACATGAATGTGCTGAGGATTACGAATAGATTCTATGCACTGGAACGGCATACGTGCTACGAAAGGATTGTATGAAATGTACGGGATTAACGGAAGAACTACGACTAAGAGGAATGGAGTAGCTGGAAATGACAGTACGAGACAGGATTGGGGGATGTGAGAGTGAAATTTATAGACTGGTTCGCCGGAATAGGTGGTTTCCGAAGAGGAATGGAACTTGCCGGACATGAATGCGTTGGTTTTTGCGAATTTGATAAATTTGCTACAGCGAGTTATATTTCCATGCATCTTCTGACGGACGAACAAAGAAAGAGGCTGGATGAATTACCACAGAAGAAAAGACAGAAGGAGATTTTAAACGATGAATACAGAAATGGAGAATGGTACGCAAATGACGTTAGAAGAGTGTGTGCCGATGATATTCCAAAAGCAGACTGTTGGTGTTTCGGATTCCCATGCCAAGACATCTCAGTCGCAGGAAAGCAACTTGGATTTCAAGGAAACCGTTCGAGCTTGTTTTTCAGAGTTATGTACCTTATCGGACAGCTCAAAGAAGAAGATAAACCCACTTACCTTTTCATTGAGAACGTTAAGAATTTGCTTAGTGTTAATGGAGGATGGGATTTCGCCAGATTGCTCATTGAAATGGAGCAGGGGGGGGTATGATGCAGAATGGCAGGTGCTCAACTCCAAAGATTTCGGAGTGCCACAAAACAGAGAAAGGTGCTTCATTATCGGACATCTTAGAAGCAGAGGTTCCACAGAAGTATTTCCTGTCGAAAGAGCAGACAGAGAAGATAGTATTCAAATAATAGGTCACAGAGACGGTTACAGGAGAAATACACAAGTATTCTCACAGGAAGGAATCACAAATCATAAAGCAGAAGTAAGTGGAGTTGCAATTCCGGTTCTTACACCTGATCGAGCGAAAAAGCGACAGAATGGACGGAGGTTCAAAGACGATGAAGAACCGATGTTCACACTAACAGGACAGGACAGGCACGGAGTTGCAATCAAGGTTAAAGAAGCAACAAAACAAGGATATCAAGAATGCAGAGTAGGCGTTGATAGCGTAAATCTAGCTGTTCCTGGAAGTAAAACAAGAAGAGGAAGAGTTGGGCGTGATGTTGCGAATACCTTAGACACCAGTTGCAATCAAGGGATTTTCGTGCAGGTATCCGAAGAATTGACCGTATATGCTGTATGGTATGAAAAATACCAATGCTACATAGCAATCAGGCGACTGACTCCGAAAGAGTGTTTTAGACTTCAAGGATGGACAGATGATTACTTTGAAAAAGCAGCATTTGTAAATTCTGACAGCCAGTTGTATAAGCAAGCCGGAAATGGAGTAACTGTAAATGTGATCGAAGCAATTGCAGAAAAAATAAGATTTGCGTAGAAAGGTAAAAAATATGGCTAAAAGACCAGATGTAGCAGTGAATAAAATTGAATTCGATTCAAGCGAGGTAGATATGGCACTTAGAAAAAAATTCCAGAAAAACCGATATTTCTACATAACAGGAGCGATACTTGTTCACTGTGGGAATGCCCGCAGTGCAAAAGAAGATTTACAACAACACATAAACCGGGAGTACTTGATGGGACAGATATATATTATTGCCATAAATGTGGAAAAGCATTTGATTGGAGAGATTAATTATGCACATTGAATTAAAAAAGATAGATAAAGACACATTAAAAGTCGGGGATTGGGTTGGAGTTGCGAGAGTGGTGAGCTGTGGATGGTGTTCTACATTCCGGCATCAGTTAATTACTCCGGCAAAAGTTACAAGAATTACTCCAAAACGGACAAAATTCTTTACGGATAAATTCGGAGAACATGACAAAAAGGAAATTTTTTATGAGCTTGATGGTGATGCCGGAAACGAAAATTATTTAGCTAAATCATTCAAGTGTTTATCTGACGGAATATATAAGATGGAGGAATTGAAAAGAACTGATCGTTTAAGGGAAATCAGTGATGAAGATTTGCCGGAAGTAGCGGAACACATGAAAGCAATTACAGAGATTTTGGAGAAGTATAGAAAGGAATAACGAATCCTCGGTAAACCGAGGTTGTATTAAGAAGCTAAAGTAAACGAAGTTAATGCAGAAAACAATAGAGAAGTGAGTTCGATGAAAGACTCGATTAAAGTACGCTAAAAAACGCTCGGCACTATTGTTATCCACGATACATGGATTTGTAGCGTGGTGTTATGAAAGTATGTTGGTTTTCAACAGGAATAAGCAGTTTTGTAGCGTGTTATTTAGCAAAGGATGTAGACGAGATTATTTATACTCATGTCCCGGACCAGCATCCTGATTCTTTGAGATTTTTGCACGATTGCGAAAGGATATTGGGTAGAAAAATTACAATCTTACAATCTGATAGGTTTTCGTCAGTAGAGGATGTAATGAATTTCACCCACACAATGAACACTCCTTTTGGTGCTCCGTGCACAAGATATCTAAAAAAAGAAGTTAGGAAAAAATGGGAAAGAGAAAACCCTGATCACCATACATACGTGTGGGGATTTGATGTAAACGAAGTAAAGAGAGCTGAAAACACTTGCAAAGCATTAAGTGACTACGATCATGAGTTACCGTTGATTGAAAATGGACTCACAAAGGAAGAAGCTCACGGCATTGCGAACAAGCTCGGACTTAAAAGACCTATCATGTACGACATGGGTTATCCGAACAATAATTGTATTGGTTGTGTAAAAGGTGGTATGGGCTACTGGAATAAAATTCGAGTAGATTTCCCGGAGGTTTTTGATCGTAGAGCGAAGCAAGAACGTGAGATAGGGCGTAGCTGCATAAATGGTGTATTCCTAGATGAATTAGAACCAAACAGAGGAAACATTAATACAGAAGTCATGGAAGATTGCACGATAGCGTGCCAGCTTCTGACTTGGAACAAATAACCGTACCTTGACAATTGAATATTGATGGTTGGAATGGTATAATTTCTGTATCAAATGTACAGGAGAAAATAACAATGAATGATTTACTCGAAAGCAAAAAGGATGAACTACACAATATCGAGGAACTTAAAGATATCTCAGAAAATCCAGTTATAAAAACAGCAGCTTCTCTCATAAATTTGTTTCCTGGTGCAGGAGCATTTATTACATCTACTATCGCTGATGGATTAAAAGCGTTTGAAAATAAAAAACGAGAAGAGATAGAAAAGATAATATTTGACGATGGAACAATTACATTGGATGATGTGAAAGATGTTCACTTTATAATGGAGTACATAAGACTTATGGAAGTTGTGGATAGACTTTCCGAAAATAAGAAAGTCAAGTATATGGGAAGACTTTTTAAAAATGCGGTTCTGTCGAATGAAGAGAATAAATATGATATTTTTGATGAACGCTTACATAAATTTGACCAACTTTCTAATAGAGAGATAGAAGTGATGTATTATTTATACGAAAGCCAATATGATATTGAAAGAGAGCCATTTGGGACGTATGGAGAAGAAACACCAGATGATAAGCGCTTGAGAATTTGGAAAACTTTTTTAAAGTTTGCAGAAAAGCATGGGTATCATAAAAGATTAGCAGAAGAAATAATAGCTGGAACAACAAGAACTGGCTTTTGCAAAATTCAGTACTTGAATGTCACGGATAAAACAAAAGTTATTTATTTGTTGACAGGAGAATACTTCAAATTTATAAAACAAATAGGACTAAATGAATAAATTCATCTACCAACCATCAATATTCGGTGGTTGGTATTTTTTTACCAATTTTTAAGGAGAAGAGGTGAAAAATTGAAGAAAATAATATGTTTGATTCTGCTGTGCATCTGCTTAACTGGGTGCGCTGATAGTAATTCGACAGAAACCAGAGACGAAATTAGATACTCTTATGAAAATGCAGATGCGGTCATTACTTACATAGATATGAGAAAGTGGTTCGCATATGTTCCAAGATGGCAGTGGGAAATAAAGGTCGAATATGACGGACTGACTTATGAGGAAGACGATTATGCAAGTGGAATGATGAATGAGCCAAGTTTCGCTGACAGTCAAAAAGGAGATTCTGTGACTGTAGAAGTAACAGAAAAATATGTTAACGGAAAACTGGTAGACCGATATATATCTGGAATTGAATAGGGAGAAAGGAACGAATTATGAGTACATTTGAAGAAAGAATAGCGAAAGCAGTAACAGAGAAATTTAATGACGGAACAGTTGAAGAGCTTGTGTCTGATGCCGTGACCAAAGCACTGAAAATAAGTATTGAAGATCAGTTCAACTGGAAAGGTGAAGCAAAGAAGATTATAGATGAGAAAGTAAAAGAAGTAATGACACCGGTAATCGAAAGAGTAAATCTAGACGAATATACAGTGAAGCTCGATGCAGTTCTCACGGAAATTATTAACAGCACAAATCTGATTGACAACAAAGAAATCTTAGGAAACTTCAAGAGTCTTATGACGGATCCGGATAAAGATACAATCAGCTTAAAAGAAGTGTTCGAAAAATACAAGGAATATGTCAGCGAGAGCGTTGATACATCCGAACTTGAAGTATACATAGATGATGAACCGAGATATCAGAATGTGACAGCAGAAGTAACTGTTGATACAAGAAATAGCATATTTGGAGGAAGATTTTGCGATTTGGTTTTTAAATGCGAGGAGGATGAGAAACTGACAAAAGAAATCCATTTGTATGAATCAAAAAGAAATGGATTCAGAATTACAAGATTCGAAAGCGAACTTGATATCAATTCATTAAGATATGTAGATAAGTTTGACATTTTCATGATGCGATTAGATCGAGCGTTCTGTGATATCACAGATATTATGGAGATGTACGATGATGATGTCAATGTCGAAGTCGAACCGGAAGCATCCTGGGATTGATGAATACATGGAAGAATGCCCGGATTATGTAAAGGAGGATGAAGATGAGTAGAATCGGAATAGGAGCAAATGTCACACAGCCAGATGCAAAATGTATGAGCTGTAAATATTGGAAACAAGCAGAAAAAGAAAGATTTGGTTTTGGACGAGGTGGGTACTGCTCAACCGGATATTGCAAGAAAGATTTTCGGAAGAGAGGTAAGAAAAAATGAGAATAATTAGCCAAGATGGATGTTACGACATCCCTTATGAATCAATAATACTTCAAAGGTTGGGAACAACTATATTCGGTGTGACAACGGGACTTCAAGAATCAGTTACAATTGCACGGTATCGCAAAGAGGAAAAAGCTATTAAGTCTATGAAGATGTGTAGAGAACAGTATGCATGGTGCAAAATAAGAGATCACGGGATGAACTCACTCACTATGGCTATGAGTTTTCGGAGAACAGATGAAATAGAACAACTTTTAGAAACGTTTGCGGAGAAAAACATTTTTCAATTTCCGGAAGATGAAGAGGTGCAAATATGAGTAGAAAAAGATCATTAAAAGAGATACAAGAAGACATTAGAACGCTGACAAGAGTACCATCGGAATTCATTTATGCAAAACTGGATGAGCTGGCAGAAGAGATTGGGGAGTTAGCGAAACCAAAGTGGATTCCAGTAAGTGAGAGACTTCCGAAGAAGCCAGAGATTGACGGTGATTCCGATTGCTACATTGTGCAGACCAGACGTGTTGCACAACCGTTTATCGGCTACTGGGATGGAAGAGAATGGACAGACGAAGAAGTTGATATTTTGGACGAAGTAATAGCATGGATGCCGTTGCCGGAACCGTATAAGGGGGAATAAAGAGATGAAATATAGTGAAAGATTAAAGCCGTGTCCATTCTGCGGTAAGAAAGCAGAATTTAGAACAAATACAACTGGAACGAACGGTGAAAATTTCAAGTATCGGTTTAACATTAGATGCAGAAATTGTGGAATGAATTCATCACATATCTATGGTGTGGAGATAACTTTCAGAAATGGCGATTTCGTAATAATCGAAGATGAAAGCGATAAGGCTGTTGAGGAATGGAACAGGAGGGCAGAAGATGGGAAGACTGATTGATGCGGATACGTGCCAGTATTATGACGGATACGGAGATAGACTGGATAGAGCCATTGAAATTGTGAAACGAGGTGGAAGGGATGACTGAAAAAGAGTTATGTCTAATGTGCGAAAATTACTCCGAAGACACAAAATGTGAACAACGTGATAACTGTAAGCTCATGGCAGTACTAAACGAAAACATGGAACTAAAGAAAAAAGTAAGTCGATTAAAACAACAATTGGATGAATCGGAATTAAAACGATCATACATGATAAATCCGAACGCAATTGGTGATAGACACGATATGGGTTGCTGGTAGAGAGGGTGGAAGAGATGGAGAATATGAATAGAGAAATACTTTTTAGAGGGAAACATATTCATGCAATGGATAGTAACGAGCATCTTAATGGAACATGGGTGCATGGCTATCTTAGTGATAAGGATTATATTTACGATAAAAGTCTCGAGGGAGATATTGTAAGATATGGCGAGGTTTGCGGTGAAGTAAAGTTCGGATTGCATGAAAGCAATTGGCAGATTGGTAAGTATAATCAAGGATTCTTTGTTACATTTCCGAAAGAATATTTGCTCAGGAACGAACTTGGTTATTGGAGAAACAAGATTGTTGTAGTCGGCAATGTATTTGATAATCCAGAATTATTGGAGGAAGTGGAATGAGAAGATGGTTGGTGGAACGACTGAAAGATGAAGTTGTCGTAACGATTATGAAAAATAAATTAGATGGCACATATTCTTTTATAAATCTTACGAAAGAACATATATGCCCATGCAAGTTTGAAAGTGTAGACGATGCTTTAAAAGATATAGATGAGAAAATTAATAGTGGAGAGGTTATTAGATATTTTGAATTAAGATAATCGAAACGGATAGGTAGAATCATTAAAGAAAGGTGAGAATAAACATGGCGAAGATATTTAAAGTAAGTGGATACATAGTGGATGTTAACGGAGGTTCCAATGTAGATGAAGTTATTGCAGAAGTTAGCTCTGGCTTTGATGGAATGATAAATCAGCATATCCATGTAGAAGAATCAGATATTGGAGAATGGGACGACGAAAGCCCTTTGAATTACGACAACTGCGACCTTGCAGATTGTGAGAAATACTTCAAGAGAAAAGTCCCAGTAGAAACCGATAGAAAAGTAGAAATTGGGAAGACTTACAGGCATTTTAAGGGACATACTGTTAAGGTAATTGCAATCAGCCAGGACACCGAAGCACCTGGACAATTCTATGTAGTATACGAATGCGAGGATGGAGCTATCTGGAACAGGCCTTACGGAATGTTCGTGAGCGAGGTTGACCATGTGAAATATCCAAATGTGCAGCAGAAATATAGATTTGAATTAGTGGAGGACTAAACGATGAAGAAATACATATACCTTGTGATTGCGGTTGTTTGTGGGGCTTTGAATGCGAATATGATATGCTTACCATCTCATAATATGGCAACTGATGTTATCGGCATATTTTCATTAATGGGTGCAACTATTTTCATGACATTATGCGGATGTGCGATAGATGAAGAAGCTTATGACAAAGTTATGCATGAGTACATTTATAAGACTACCAGAGAAATTTCAATTCTTAGAGCGAAAAATAAAATACTGGAAGAATGCTTAAGGGAAAGAAAAGAGGATGAGAACGATGAATGCAAATAAATACCAGAAATTAGCAATGAGAACCAATGACGGAAAAGCAAGCGACAGACTGATCGGGAAGATGCAGGAATATGACATGAAATTCGCTAACGATCACAGCGATAATGATTGTGTTGATATCGGAGGTATCTTCAATGCGTGCCTTGGGCTGTCCGGCGAAGTTGGTGAATTTAATGATATGATTAAGAAGTGGGTATTCCATGAGAAAGAACTGGACATGGAACACGCAAAGAAAGAAGCCGGTGATATCCTTTGGTACGTAGTAATGCTGTGTGAATCGTTTGGTTGGAATATGGAAGAGATCATGCAGATGAATGTAGACAAGCTGAAAGCAAGATATCCAGAGGGATTCGACGTGGAAAGAGCCAATCATAGAGCAGCTGGTGATGTGTAAACTTTTTTTGAAAAGTCCTGGGAAATTTCGCGTTTTTAGAGGAAATTTTCAGCCCGGAAAAAATCGCCAAAAAAAGATCACACCACAAAAATAAAATAGGACAAAAATCTGGACGCCGGAATTTCATTCAATTCTGACGTCCTTTTTCTGATAATTAATATATGGTTGTTGCGTGCTGTTATATGCCTGTAAACGACTGTAGTGCGATTTGAGACGTTATAATCTATTAACTTGGCAACTTATAGACTAACGATTAAAATGCTTTAAAACAGCTATAATTGACTCCATGATAACACGCTTGTGTGTTCCTGTAAATAGGTTGCGTGGATCTTCCCAGCTTTAACTCTATGCGTACCGATACGCATAAACACTAATAAGCCAATACCGGCACATTGTCGGCGTTGGCTTCGTTTTAATATATATACTTCTGCGGTGTTTTGCTTATGGTTTGCGTTTGCATCTGCCTAACTCCTTTCGTATACGGAAAAAGCCGAAACTTGTCCGGCTGTGTGTTTTATAGTTGTTCTCTTAACTTTTCGACCGCTTGCGCTGTATCTTTCCGGAAAACAATATTCTTTTCGGCTGTCTGCGCCTTGCCTTTCATGCTTTCCCATAACTTCAATTCTTCGGAGATCCGGCCAGAAGTCAGTTCTAAATATGTGTCTATTCGGCTGGCGTCCTGTTCGGATAATGTAATCTGTTTCATGATATCACCTCTCAATCTATGTAGCCATATAAATCAAATTCCTTATCAATGTCCGGTAGTCCGTCATCGAAATCATACTGGGAACCGACTATTTCAACGGCGTAACCGGAATTAGTTAATAGTTCATATGGTTCGCCGTCATAATATCTTTTTAGCTGTTCTTCGATAACCTGGTTTGGCGCATCGGTGCGGATGATTTCATATTCTTCGGTCATGCCGGAATATATCTTGATTGTGCGCATGGTGCTGCCTCCTTAAAATGCTTTATATATTGTTTTCTTGGAAGTAATCAAACTGTTATAAAATTTAACGGCTTCTTCCTTTGTGTTGAAAATTTGCGAGAACTCCGAAAAGCTCCCGCACCAATCTACACGCCACATAGTAATGCCCCTTTCTATATTTTTTATAAACCGCTCCGGGGCAATGCTCCCCGGTACGCTGCCAGCGGTGATTAGCAGAGATAATTATTTTTTACAAAATCAATGTGATCTTCCAGACTAAGCGGTTTGTATACCTCTTTTGCATTTGGGTTTGGTCTATATATGTGTATTGTTTCGCCATCATTCAGAAAATAACAATCAACGATAGAGCCATTTGAAAGAGCTTTAAACGGCTTCGCATCATCTGGAATGTCTGAAAGCTTCCAGAATCCGCCGCCGCATCGGTCATCTATAGTACGCGATATGCTGTAGCGTCTATATTTTCCGTGTTCTTCTGATTGGCTTACTTCTTCCAGTGTGTAAGTAAATCCAAGCATATTAGAAAATTTTTCTAATTGCTCAATTGTATGCATTTCTGCAAAATGATAAAAGCCGTTATAAATTATCACGTGACTCCTGAATCTTTTGCTTGTTTTCTCTACGATTGTTATATAATTTTTCATTGTTTTATTCTCCTTCCTTTTGCCTCATCGGTACAGGTGGGGCAGTTCCTACAGACGCCCGGAGGCGTTTCGACTATTTAATTATTGTGTCAGTCCAGATTTCAAGCATTCCCCTGAATTTATTTTCTTGATCTGTGCAAAAGTGCCCGTCTTTCAAGTGAAAAATTGCTTTTTCTCCGTATTTTTCATTGATGTCTTGAACGAAGTTATAAAAACGTTCGAACTCTTCCAGGTCTTCCAGGCGAAGTAGATAGCGTTTTATTTCTTTGTTTGGTGCGTTGTAGTTATCTGTCTGGCAAGGGTGTGAAAATAATGCCTCTACTTTGATTTTGCTTTTCCCGTCATCCTGTGTCTTCCTATCAATCATTGTAAAAAGTGCATAGCTCATAAACTTAGTATAATCTTTCATATTTCCGTACCTCCTATTTATATTCGTGAACATCACAACTCCATGTGATCGTACACGGTTTATCTGGTCGCGCTGTCTGTACCATGTACTCACGTGTCGCCCAGCTGCTAAGCTCTGCTACAAATAAGATTATTAATATCATTTTCTTCATCTTTCTTTTCCTCCTTATTCTGCTATCAAGTACACATGGAAGCTATCGCCGGAGCAGTCAACCAACTCGATTTCTCTATCATTTAGCTCTTCCGGGATTGAATCTCGTCCGTCATACTGTGCTATGATCTCGCCATTCTCCCAGATGTACATATTTCTATGCTCTGATGTGATTAATAAAAGTTCGATTAGTTTCATGTTCTGACCTCCTGTGATTGATTTGTTTTCCTTGTTGCTATGGTTATATAATACATGATATAAGGCACAAAAACAATTGACATAATAACTAAAATATAAGGCACAATTGACATGATATATTGTTAAAAATATATAAGGCGCAAAACAATGTTGATACACATATACATAGAAGAAAAATAAATATTTGACGTATAAGGCACAATGGTATATTATATACATATAAAAAGAACGGAGGAAACGCAATGGAAACGAAAGAAAGAAAGACAACAGAAGCGCAAAGAAAAGCTATATATAAATACGATGATAAATTTGAGCGTGTTAATTGTAGATTCCAGACAGGCACAAAGGAAAGAATAACGGCACTTGGATATAAGAGCATAAACGACTTTATAAAGTTAGCTGTTGCCGAGAAGCTGGAACATGACGAAAAAATTTTAAAATAAGGCACAAAAACATATTGACATATAAGGCACAAACAATTATAATAATACTTGTAAGGAACAAGTTTACAAGTTACCAGTGGCAAGCTGGAGAAAGGGGAAAGGAAGAATGACAATCGAAGAAATTAGAAATCTGATCGGTGAAACGGAATATGCTTACATCGGAATCAGAGCAGACGACAGGGATTACCAGATCGGTGAAGTGATGGATAACTCGCATCAGCTCTTTCAGGATCCCCAGTATACAGACTTTGAATGCACAGAGTTGTTATATCCATACATTTCAGAAGGTCCTTATGCCGGGTTCTACGATGGTGGAGAACTTGACGGAACATGTGCGCTTTCGGTATCTGAGAACAACATCGAAGAGATGCTTAAAGCTGTGAGAAATTACGGAGAAAAAATCTACTTAATCGGTGGGGACTCAATGGAATACGGAAATGACGTTGACGAAATCATTATCAGAGATGCAGAAGTTATTGCAGTATTGTAATAAAAAATGAGAAAGTATGGAAGATATAAACGAAATTACAAAAAAACAGGAGGAAATGAAGATGAAAAAATATGATTTAGTAAAAAGAACGGCAGAAATTAAGTATAAAGATAGAAAAGAAATTGAAGAAGGATGCACGGCTTTTGACGATTCGCCGGAATATATAAAAACATTCGATACACTGGAGGAAGCGAAAAAGGAACTTGCAAAACGTAAAACAGATGTTAGCAAATTTTCTTACCACGGAATGACATTCTACAAGGTTGAAGAGTATGTAATTGAAGAAAATGAATTTGAATATGACGAAGACGAAAGCAAATTTGTACAGACAGATTTTATTGACACATTAGAAAGCACAGAGATGAAAATTGAAGTCGTTGAAATACCTAGCCATGAAACAATAGCGATCTGCTCAAGCCTGGAAGAAGCGGAAGAAGCGGAAGACAATTACGAGGGCGAAAACGAAACATGCATAATGATTTAATAAAGCATTTTAGGCAGTCCTGCAGGACTGCCTTTTTTGGTATACCACATGGTAACCCAGATAAGAATAGAATAGATAATTAATATATACGCACTGCCGTGCAAGGATTCCAAGAAATGTATAAAAAAGTAACGTTACATATAACGCAACAACTAACGCAAAATCTAACGTTAATTGCTCTATATCTTATATCTTATTCTATAATCTATATTATAATAATACAGTATATTATAAGCCTATACAGTAGAGGTATATATATAATAATTATAGTTATATATAATATATACAAGGGCAGAGTATATTTTTAAATTTATTATTGACATATGAGTGTAAAGAGGTTAATATATTAACCAGACAAAGCGAATAGGCAGTATATAGCCAGATTATAATATATACAACTCTTGGTAGTCTTATTAGACCGTGACCCGTTGCAAAACGTATTCTTGCAATTGGTGGCGGTCTTTTTTTATTTATATTTTAGTGTTGGAGGTGATCATAGATGCAGAATATAGAACATGTAGAAGGACAAGAACTAAATACGACAGATCAGAAGACAGAAGTGTATACAGACAGAATACAAGAAGCTATAGCTAATTACTGCATAGATCACGATATAGACAAGAATGAAATATATACATTTGATCAACAGAGATGGAATAGTGTATTGTTATATATCTACAGATCAGTATTTAAACCATGTAAAAATGATGGAGTAGTAAGACTATATAACGAGAAAAGTAATATAGATTATTCAGATAAAGAGTTACTGGATAATGTAAGTAATATATATATAGCTATGTGTTATGAGTATTCGAAAGAAGTATCTGTAATGGGATTTAGTAAGATGACTGGAATACATTTAGATACGCTCTATCAATGGTTGAATAATCCGGATGCTGAACGCGGGTCGTCCGAGTTAGTTAAAAATCTGCAAGCCGAACGTGAAGAAAGCTTAAGCAACAAATTAGCGTCTGGGAAAGGTAATCCGGTTGGCATATTAGGCATACTCAACAGACATTACGGTTGGAATATGGGTCAACCAAGAGGGCAGAGCACAGCACAGAAAGCACCAGATCTTCCCGGAATCGCTCATAAATACATCGAAGATACACCGAACGATGATAAAAACGATGAAGCACCAACACTTCCAACACCTAAATTTTAATACAATTTATAATAGTTGTCAGACAATTTAAAATGCATTTGAATCATTTACTAGATGTTGTGCGCTGACTTGCAATAATACAATATCTAGTGTCACATCTATTTAACAAACAGTCATTTGTTGTATAGATACATATGTTCGATTGAGTAACGGACCATTTAGCTGCCATTTATAACCACCAGGCGGGGGTCTGAGAGGGGCAACGCCCCGGAGGTAACCTGAACCCCTTAAGGAAAATTTTTATAAAAAGACCTTGCCACTTATTCACCATCAGGAGGAATTCTTAATGAACGATATTTTGGATACACTCAATTTTATGAAACCAACATACGTAGTCAAAACAGACAAGAATGTATGTCGCATACAGGCAAGTACCTGTTCAATAGATACTGATTTGAAAATCATTTGCTTTTACGATAAAGGATCTGTACAGGCTATGTTTCGGGTGGATGATGTAAAAACTTTTTATAAAATCATCTGATGGAGGAAGAGGATATGTTAATCAAAATCACAGCAATGCTCATTGTTTTGACAATAGCATTTACAATAATCGGAAAAGCCTATTGTAAATCGCTGAATGATACTCATAAGTTATTATTTAACATCGGTCATTTTACAAAAGGCGAACAGATATTTCTCTTCATCGTGGCTACCATTTACTTTTCGACTTCCCTGTCGGTAATTGCAACAGCATTCTATATGATTTTCAAATTCTTGTAGATTCTTAGGAGGTTTAGTGATGGACTCTGACGGACAAAAATATGAATTGGGTGGATTTCCAGAGACAAACGGCGAAATACTTATTCATGGTGACTCTGATGAATATTTGAAAAATGCATCTAGTAGTGGTTCGTTTACCTGTGAAATTAATATTGAAAATCTGAAACACATATTTGGAACATGGGGTAAATTACTTGGCAAAGTAACTCAAAATAACAACTGGCGAAAACTTCACGGTTTGCCAATGAGGAGAAGAAAATGGTTAAGACAGTAAATATTCTTGGAACTGAATACAGAATTGAAGTTCATAAGCGGTCAGAAGACGAATGTATGAGAAAGAACGGTGCTGATGGATATTGTTCAGATGACGGAAAGCTTATAGTAATCGCTGATACTTCTGAAAAAGAATCGTTCCCTGATATGACAGATATCGAGCAGTCTGCATATCGAAAGAGATTGTTGCGACATGAAATTACACATGCATTTTTGGACGAATCTGGATTGCAGCATTGTTCCAGTGTTCCGATGGGTGCATGGGCGAGACATGAAGAAATGGTCGACTGGATAGCAATTCAGTTTCCAAAAATCATGAAAGCTTTCCAGGAAGTTGGTGCACTGTGATTAAGATATTGAACAGATTATTTTGTAAACATGAAAAAGTTCTTTCGGCCGGCACGATTCTTGTAAAACAGGAGGATGGTTCATGGAAGACAGAACATAAATGGAAATGCAGAAAATGCGGAAAGGTGATTAGGAAATGAGAAAAGTATTAGCTTGGTTAATTTTGTTAGCTGGAATTGTTGGCGGTTTATATGTTGGTGGATACCTGATGTTTATAAAGGCGATTTTGATTGCTTGCCATGCATTTGATATCGGATCGTTAACAGCGGTTTTAGTAGGTAAAACAATCATTAAATGCGTATTTGCAAGCGTGGTCGGCGGATTAATTGCATTTGCTGGATTTATTGGCTTTGGTATTGCCTATAAAGAATAACGCAAGTGTCAGTAAAGACGATAAAATCTAGTGCAGCGCACAGCACGATAAATATTGATGCTAACCGTCAGACGGCGGTTTCGGATAGTGACCGAGAGGTTTATGGTTGTGGCAAAACTCAGCAACAAGGGATGGTAGCTCGCTGAAATGCGAGGGACTGAGTTCACGGGTTCGAATCCCGTCTATCCGATGTGGTGGGATTCAACTCAGTATCTTTTCGGAGATACTGGCAGTGATAAGCTGTAGCCGAACGTGAGCACAGTAATGAGTATACGCATGAAAAATCACGGAACCTGTTTTATGGGAGATGACAGTTCAGCAAAAACGCACCTCCGGCGTTGGTGGATATGCAAGTGGATAAAGCAATCTGACTGTAAATCAGACGTCCATGTGACTTCGTGGGTTCGAATCCTACTCTGCCAATTCTCCAACAGTAGCCTTGGAGAACTCCTTCCTTGAGTAAATACATACGCTTCTTGATATATGGCGGTATATTGAGAAGCACTCAGCCGTATTGACAGAATGGTAATGTAGCCGGTTGCTAGCCGGTCAGTCGGAAACGACTTGGAGGTTCGAATCCTTCATACGGCGGTTATGCTATCATAGCTCAATTGGTAGAGTAGTTACAGATATTGAGGTGGTAAAGCGGTGCAACCACGCACCAGTTTGGTTAAAAGAGATCCGGGGAATGCGCCACCCGGCAATATCATGCAACAGGTTCCCGGTTCGATTCCGGGCGGCAGCTTTAAAAACATGATTAACTCAGTGCAGATGGATTTTTCAGTCTTGCTGAGATGCAATGGTAACGAGATAGGCTTGTTCGGGATACTGGATCAGCTGATTCTTTCTGGCAGAAGTGATTCTGTTGGCGAAGACGAACATCGTCAACAATGCCTTGCAGTGTATCATCATAGAGAAGTCAATAGCAGAATCCTTGTGGTCGGCGAATAATAGACGTCTGCTGTGCAGAAATAATCCAGTGATGTGAGTAGTGTGAGAGACTACGGACTAATTGGAAATCTCAAATAAGCTGATTTGCCTTGAATCCAAGAAATTGGAGTATAACACAAGAGGTTCGTTAAAGTAGCGGTATGGCAAGTTCTTGAATAAGCAATTTCGATATGAGCAATGCAAAGGGTGCAAAATAGGCGAAAACATAATCTGAAAGAACCGTGAAATTTACGGGTATCAATCCCGTGTGTGCTTTGGCAGTGGTAGGAAGCCAAGAGTCGCTCTCGGAAGCTCAGACCTATCATCACAGTGGCAGAATATGACTTACCGTGATGAATAAGAGGAAACTCTAATCATGTTTTTCTTATTCTTATCATTAAAAGCCGGAAATTTGCAACGTCTTCCGGTAAATGAAGTGTTTTAGTTGCGGTATCACTTCAAAAAAGTATGTAGCAATAAAAGTTGTAGTATACTCCCTAAATATTTTTAAATATTGTTTTTTTGACAAAAGAACCGTAACAGAGGTGGCAATATGGGAACACCAATTCTCACCGTATAACTATTGCCATCTGCTAACGGAACGTAGCTCAGTGGTAGAGCAACTGGCTTATATCCAGCGTGTCGGAGGTTCGATACCTCCCGTTCCGATTTAATGACGTATAGCTCAATGGCAGAGCATCCGGCCGTTAACCGGAGGGTTGCCGGTTCAAGTCCGGCTATGTCAGTTTTTTAATTGAAAGGAGAAATGAACGATGACATTTAAAGAAGCATTTGAAGCAATGAAACATGGAGCAAAAGTGAAACTTCCTGGTTGGAACGGTTACTGGTGTTGGGATGATGATAAAAAGACGATTATGATTCATTGCAGACCAAAGGATTCCGACAAAGGACAGGGAAAAGTTCTTGATATCCGCGAAACACAGAGAGTAGAATATACTTTCATGCACACGCAGAGAGATGACTGGATGATTGCTGATGAAGAAAATTGCGGTGTTCTCGGTGGTCAGTCAACATTTGGCTTCGATGATGCTATTCGTTATCTGAAAAGAGGCCTTAAAGTAGCTCGTAAAGGTTGGAATGGTAAAGGAATGTATTTATTCCTGTGTTTTCCGGCATCTATAGAACCAAAAGCCGAGAATGTAGAAATATATTCAGCTAGACAGAGTATAGCAATTCGGACAGCGGACAGTTCAATTGTTGTTGGCTGGAATGCTTCTCAGACAGATATGCTTGCAGAAGATTGGGTATTTGTGGAATGATACTAAAAGCAATTGCACATATCAAAGCAACAGGGCAGGAAGTTCTTGGAGTTTTGATATTTGAAACTATCACCATAGATGCCGGGTGGAAACATGATGATAAAGGGGAACTGTACTGGCAAACACCAAAAGAAAAGTATTTGCCAATATTTAAGACATATCAACGGATAGAGCCTTTCAGAGGTACATCAAAGGTTGTTGTGAATAATAAATTTGAATTTATAGCATATAGCGGAGTTAGATGCTTGATTGGAACGGAAGCAATCAGCAAAACGTCTAGGAGAATAGGAGGATTAATGATGAAGAAAGCAATGTTAAGTCAGCCGATGGCTGGAAAGACTGATGAAGAAATCGTAGCAACAAGAGAGAAAGCAATTAAAGTTCTTGAGGGAAAAGGGTATGAGATTGTAAATACTCTCTTTACAGATGAATGGTACAGCAATGAATCTATGAAAGAACGTGGAGTAGTTCAGATTCCACTTTGTTTCCTTGCTAAGTCCTTAGAAAATATGTCTCTGTGTCATGCAGCATACTTCTGCAAAGGTTGGGAGAATGCAAGAGGATGCAAGATTGAGCATGATGCTGCGGTTGCTTATGGACTGGAAATTATTTACGAAGATTAGAAATAAACGCAAACGCAAGTCAGATTTATTGACCGTTGAAGATGCAAAGGCTATGAGTGATCAATTTCGATATGCGGTTGTAAATAATAAGAGCGGTTTGCCATGTTATTTGTGTAGGACATGTGATGATGCAAAAGAAAGTATTGACGATATAAGGCGTTATTGTTGTACATCTGCATCATACAAAATTGTTGATTTATGGTTGGAGTAAGAATATGAAGATTAAAAAAACGGTAGATGAAAAATTAGCCGATATCGGATTTGTGAAAGTAAACGAAAACAAATATGGTGTTGATTATGAAAGAAAAGACGGTAAATTCAATTATACGCAGGTTGTTTCTATTGGGCATAAAAGATCCGGAAGACATATCTTGCAATCATATGATAAAGACATGAAAGATGAATACGGCGTTGGAAATACATGTGTAGGACTTACTGGATATGAAATGAAATTATTTTTGAAGAAAATGAAACAAATCGGATTGTACAGCAAGATGTAACCAAGGAGGATTAATTATGATTATCACAGGAATGAATCACTTTCAGAATGTAGCAAAAAAGAAACTTGTTGAATGGTACCATGAGCATAAACCGGAGGTTGAGATTGATTTAAGCAATGTATTTGTCGTATGGAGCTGTAAGACATTACAGAATTATAAGTGCCTTGCTTCAACCGATATCAGTGGAGATGGTATTTATGCTGAGTACACATATAACGGGGACAAACAGGAGCTGTATGAAGATGTGTACGGAAAGATTACAAACACCTGTCATACAGAGGAATAACATGATCGTTAATGGTTGGTATTACTGTCCGGCTGGTCATAAGACTGGACAGCGGATAGAGAAAAATTCCAATATTGAAAATACGCCGATTTGGTGTAAGCACTGTAAGAAAGCGTATTATCCAGTGATTAAGGATGGGAAAATAAAGGAGATTACGAAATGACAATAGGTGGTTGGTTTTTGTTCGGAATAATTGCAATTTGTATTTTAATAATTGCGCTATTTATTGCATGGTATTGGTTTGATGAAAAAGGAGGACCAGTCCCGTGGATAGTTTCAATCGGAATTGCTATTGCGTTATGTATTGGCGTATTTGTAGGCATGAATGCATATTACAACAATACTGAAAGCGGGAAGAGAGCCTTAAAATCTCAAGAATCAAATTTTAATTCAGGAATTGAGAGAACTGTGACGATTTATGATGTTAACGGGAAAGTCATAAAGCAATATGAAGGTAAATTTGATGTTGAGTATGACGATGATCGAATTTTATTTGATGATGAGAATGGTAAACGCCATGTTGTTTACTACACAACTGGAACAGTCGCTATTGATGAAAAATAATTAGTGCCAGAGCCTAAGAGCCAGAGCTGATATTTGTGAGAAAACGCAGATATTGGCTCTTTTTTTGATTTGGAGAAAGATATGTCAAACAAATGTAAGGATTGTGAATTTCACGATTGGGATTATGAATGGGACGAGGTAGATGAAGAAGAATACCCAGTTCGCATCTGCGAAGAAGGACACAACGAATATGTTGATTCAAGAAGAGAGTGCCCATTCTTTCAAGAATTCGTAAAAGAACCATATGTTGAGGAATACACAAAGTGCGATAAATGCGAATTGTTACAAGAATGCGAAGCAGAAGGAAGATTAATGGAAATAACAACAGAACAGGATACCATTCGACATTACACAATGGGATTTGGTTATCCGTGTAAGGAGTAGATTTTAGTGATATCAGGTAGAAATAGGAGAATTATAAATGCAATAAAGAAAAAGCCTGTGAGCAATGAAACTCTGAGTGACCTTTTTGATATGGCGAGAGTCGTATATAACGAGGATAGCGCAGAGCTTCATTACTGCCTAAAAATCACTGAATATGTGAAAGAAGTTATCCCTTATCTGCCTAAATCGAACTCCTTGAATGCGCTGTACTGGAAAGTCTTATTGTGGGAAGCACCGAACCGCTTTGAAAGTTTCTTACTGTATATGGAGAAGAATAGACCGTATAAGAAGAAATTCTATGAACCGAGAATGAATCCGCTACGGATTGTGGCACAAGACCTACAGGATTTGGAAGATGGCAAATACGATTTCTACGGACTATCAATGCCACCTCGAGTCGGAAAATCTACAATCTGTATTTTCTTTTTTGCATGGATTATCGGAAAGCGACCAGACAGTCACAATGCTATGAGTGGTCATAGTGGTATTCTTGCCGACAGATTCCACAACGACCTGATTAAATTGACAGAAAATGAAGAATACACTTTTCATGAAATATTCCCGGACGTAAATCTACAGATGAAGTCATCTGAAAAGAATGAGCTGTACTATGATGCAGTTGAAAGCTTTGCAACCACAACGTGCCGTGGTATTGATGGAACGTGGACAGGCGCGGTAGATATCAGCCAAGATGGATACTTATATGTCGATGACTTGGTGCGTGACCGTAAAGAATCACTTAGTCCAAAACGTCTGGAAGGACGATATCAAGATTATCTGAATATTCTAGTTGACCGTAAAAATGATGGTTCAAGAGAGCTGATGGTTGGTACCAGATGGAATGTCATGGATCCATTAGGGAAAATCGAAAAACAGTATAAGAACAATCCTCGGTATAAATTTAGAAAACTACCGGCACTTAATGAAAAAGGAGAATCGAATTTTGATTATCCGGTAAAAGGATTCTCAACGAAATATTACCATGATATGCGCGATAAGCTTGATAAAAATGAGTGGATGGCTAAATTCATGCAAACACCATTCGTCAGAGAAGGTCTGTTATTCCCGGCAGATGGATTAAGGTATTACAATGGCATACTGCCGGAAGGAGATCACCGTGTTGTTGGTGCATGTGACGTTGCCTGGGGCGGTGGAGATAGCCTGTCGATGCCTATTGGTTATGAGTATCCGAATGGAGATGTATATATTCCTTCGTGGATATTCAACAAAGGTCCGAAAGAAACAACCATTCCGCTTGTAACTGGGAAAATCATGGGCGAAAAACTTACAGAGATACAGTTTGAAGCGAACAATGGTGGCGATATGTATTCGGACAAAGTAAGTGCAGAACTGGAAAAACATAATTACCATTGTAGCTGCTCTTATAAGAAAGCACCTGGGAACATGGAGAAAATGACCAAAATGGTTGCGTATTCCGGGGATGTAAAAAGGCACTTCATATTCTTGGACCCGGAACATCAAGATCAAGAGTATAGTGATGCAATGGATGAATTGAATATGACTGTACAGATTGGTGACAATGAACACGATGATGCCGGAGATGGCATTACTCAGTTGGCAATTAAGATATATGGAGATGTTGGCGGACCGGCTAACATCATATCAAGTCCAGTATAAGGAGGACAATTGAAATGAAAATTACCAGAAAAGATATTGCGAATTATAAATTGTTAAAGGCCCTCCTTGAACGGGATCAGAAAAAGCTTGACCGCTATATTGCAAAACAACCGTCTACATATTCCGGTAAAGTATACGGATCCAATCCGAACTTCCCATATGAGCCACGTGGATTCACAGTCGGTGGTTGTACAGATGCAGAAATTCAGCAGAGAAAAGAATGGGATATGAAGTGTCGGGAAATGGAAGTCAAGATTCAAGACGATATCCGTAGGCTGAATGAATTGGAAATGAAAATCGACACGGTAATTGCTGAGTGTTCAGACATTGAAGACAAGGCTATTCTTGAATATACGAAGGATGGCTTACAACAGAAAGAAATATCTGAGTTAGTAGGCATTGAACGATCAGCCATTTCAAGAAGAATAAAAAAATATGTCTCAGACTAAATTTGCACACAAAACACATCTGAGAGTGCTATAATTATAATTGAAGAAACTATAATTAATTTAATGTTGCAGAAAAGAACTTTACGTGCCGCTATCACGTAGGGTTCTTTTTTTATACAAAAGGCAGGTGAATTCGGTGTCTGAAGACAATAGCAATGACGTATATGTATATCCTGAGTTTACTGGCAGACGCCGGATTTACTCAGATGTAGAAAAGATTACAAAAGAAAATATTTTTGAAGTTCTTGAGAAAGCAATGGTTATTCACATGAAAAATGCGAATATCATGACAACACTTATGAGATATGAAAAAGGAATACAGCCACTTGTTAGAAAAAAGATTATTCGAAAAGAAGTAAATATCAAAGTACAGGACAATCTTGCTAACCAGATTACTGAGTTCAAACTTGGATACGTCTGGGGACAGCCTATTACCTATGTGCAGCGTGGAAATAAGGATTTAAAGAAATCCACAGACAAGCAAAATGATACACAGGACGATGCAATATCCATGTTGAATGAGCTGAATGATTCCGAGTATGCTTTTTCAAAGGATCAAGAACTTGGAAGATATGTTGAAATCAATGGACTTGGATATCAGTTTGTTGATATTAAAAAAAAATACACCGGATCTGCACCATTTGATTTGGCGACATTGAATCCGCTTTTTACATTCTGTATTTACAGAAATTCGGCGCTACAAGAAAAACTTGCTGGTGTCACTTTCCGTAGGACAGAAGACGGGACAGTGTATTACACAGTGTTTACACCAGATACTCGGTATGAAATTAAGGATATGCGAGAAATCATAAATGGAAATAAACCAGAAAACCCTTGGTCTTTTATGAAAAGAAACGGTGAAAAAAATCCACTTGGGATGATTCCAATTGTGGAATTCAACAGAGCAACGGATAGAACAGGTTGCTTTGAACGTCAGATATCAGACATGAACGCACTGAATGTAGAAGTATCTGATTTCGCCAATGCTGTAGCACAGACTACTCAAGAGGTTTTCTTTGGAACCGGATTTGAATTACCAAAAGATGGTGACGGAAAAACACAAGCCCCTGTAGGAGGGCAATGGATTATCGCTAAGCCTAATGCTAATGGTGGTTCGCCAATGCTTAAGGCTATATCAAGCAATTTTGATTATTCTGGCGTACAGGAAAATATAGTTAGTAAGCGAAACATGATTCTCCAAAAAGCATACGTGCCAATACAGACAGATCCTGGCGGTGGTTCTACAGGATCTGCAATGAATATGTCATCTGGATGGAGTGCTGCTGAAAATAGTGCTTGCAAAGAAGAACAGATTTTACGCCGTGGAAAAGCAGAGATTGTGGAATTGGAGCTTGTTGCTATTAAAGCAACCCCATACATTGAGTATAACAGCCCATTAAGAGATTTAGAAGCTTCCGATGTAAAACCGAAGTTTATTAGGAATAAGACATATGATCTTGCCACTAAGGTAAATTCAATGGTAGCGATGATTAATGCCGGAGTGAATGGACGAGTTGCTATGGAACAGGTTGACTTATTCCCTGATGTGGCTCAGGCATGGGCCGACAGCCGGAAGACGATTGAAGATTATCAAAAATCATTGATCAAGAAAGACACGCAGCAACCAGCGCAGAAGAGAGAAATGTCTGACTTATCTGACCAGATAGGTAATTCACCGATTCTGGATGGAATGAATACAGATAATGGCGGTGATGATGATGTTCAAAAATCTTAGCTTTGATGAATTGAATGCTCTTGTTAAGAATGAACGGAGTATGCCGTTTGAACAGTATTTTGGAGAAATGAGTCTTCCAGAAGAAGATAAAACCGAAAGAATTCGGATTGCGCAAGAACTGGAAAATAAGTTTCTTGACATTATAGCACTGCTGTTCACGATGGCTCAATCGAACAGGATTGATTATGAACAGATCCGGCAGCAGATTGAAGATTCATATCTTTTCGTTATTGGAAAATATGTAAATGTTGATACGCATCTTTCTACATATATAAAAAGTTTTTCTTATGACATTATAGACAGCACAAAACGCCATGAGAAAGAACCGTACTACTATTCTAAGGACAGGGCACGGTATATGGCAGAAAATGAAGTTAATACAGCTATCAATCATGCAAGATATGTGGAAGCTGTTAATTACGGCCGGACAATGAAGCGGTGGGAATCAATTATAGACGAGGTGACAAGGGAAAATCACAGAGAGATCAATGGGAAATATATTCCTATAGGGAATGCTTTTCACGTTGGGGATTCATGGATGATGTTTCCAAAGGATACCTCATTAGGAGCAGATGCTAAAGAAATAATTAATTGCAGATGCTCAATTACGTATTCGTAAAAAATTACAGTCGCAGAAATGTGGCTGTTTTTTATATGGCACGGAGATGTGCCTTATCAAGCGCAAAGGTCAGAGAAGACCGTAATCGCAACTATTAAGAGATGAGAGAGAACTCTGTAAACGCAAAGAAAGGAACATGATAATTATGGAAGATAACAAAAACATTGACACACAGGGTCAGCAGAATCCAGAACCAGAAAATCAGCCGGACGAAAAAGAGCCTACTGTAGAAGAACTCATGGCGCAGTTAGCTCAGGAAAGAGCCGAGAAAGCAAAGTTGAAAAATAATTTTGACAAGACATCTTCTGAGCTTGCCAGCACAAAGAAACAGCTTAAAGCTAAGCAGACTGCGGAAGAACAGGAAGAAGAGGCTAAGAAAGAAGCTGAGGAAGCGCATAAGAAATACGTTAAAGGCCTTGAGGATAAAATCAAGCTGACCGATGCGACAAACAGATACCTTGCTCTTGGAATGTCCGCTGACATGGCAAAAGACACTGCACAGGCTGAACTTGAGAAGGATATGGTGAAAGTCACCGAAAACATGAGCAAGTTCAAAGACGCATCTATCAAAGAAGCAGAAGCAGAATGGCTGAAAAGCAGACCACCGGTAAATGCAGGACAGGGCGATGGAGAAGAAACAGATTTATTCCTGAAAGGGTTTAATGGTTAATCTTCCTTGATGATACCGGACACGAATTGATGTGTTCGCTAATTACAAACAGTTAGTAAAGGAGAATTTAAAAATGGCAGTAAATTACGCTGATAAGTATTCACAGATTGTGGATGAGAGATTTAAAATTGGTGCACTTACATCTGCACTTGTAAACTATGCATACGATTGGGTTGGAGTGTCCACTGTAAAGGTATTTTCTGTACCTACAGCAAAGATGGGTGACTACAAGACAGAAGGCTCTAACAGATATGGAACTCCGGCAGAACTCGATAATGAAGTACAGGAAATGATTCTTTCAAAAGATCGTTCCTTTACATTCACAATCGATAAGAAGAGTGAAGATGATACTATGGGAACAATGGCTGCAGCAGCTGCGCTGAGACGTCAGATTGACGAAGTTATTATTCCAGAGCTTGATACATACCGTATTGCAAAACTGGTCGCCGGAGCAGATGTATCACACGTTGTTAAAGACGTTGCTGTAACTAAAGCTAATGCTTACGAGAAGTTCCTTGCAGTACAGGAGATTCTTGATAACGCTAAAGCTCCTACAGGTGGAAGAGTATGTATTGTAACACCGGGTTACTACAACATGCTGAAACTGGATGAAGCATTCACAAAGAAAGGTGATATGGCTACAAAGCTTTCTATCACTGGACTTGTTGGTGAAGTTGATGGTGTACTTATCATCAAAGCTCCGGCATCTTACTTCCCGGAGAAAACAAACTTTGTAATTACAAATCCAGTTGTTATGCCTTCACCGATTAAACTCGCTGAATATAAGATTCATGAGGATGCTCCTGGCATTTCTGGTAGCCTTGTAGAGGGACGTGTACGCTATGACGCTTTCGTTCTCAATCAGAAGAAAGCTGCTATCGGCGTATGTCAGAATCCAGCAGATTAAGGAGTGATCGAGTATGATTACTGTCGAAAAAGACGGAGTGAGAATGAACGTGAGGTCTGAGATTCAGGCCTCCGCTTTTATCTCTAGCGGTTGGAAGCAAGCAGATGTGGCTGAGAAAGCTCCGACAACTACAACTAAGCCTAGAGCAACTAGACAGAGTAAGAAATAGGTGATTCGCAGATGGATAAATTGATTGAAGAGATATATGAGGATTTGAAAATAGAATTGGGTATATCGGAAGAATCTGATTTGTCCATTCTAATATCAAAAGTAAAAAATGCCTATAGAGAGGTGAAAAGAGAACGGAATTACCCTAATTCATATGATGATGAAACTGTCGAAAATGATATGGAAAAATATTATTCCAACATAAGACGGCTTGCATTGTATGATTATAACCAATATGGAGTTGAGGGTGAAATATCCCACAATGATAATACTGGAACCCGTACATGGGCTTCCAGAGAAAAATGTCTTGAAGGAGTGGTAGCAATATGCACACTGATTTAAGAAAGGTTTGGTGATCCAATTATCTCCCGGCAACTGGGTGAAGTTGTAAGAAGATTGTGCGTGACCAAAGCGGTGATTTTGCCGGAATGGTCGCAGGGAAATATGTGCAATGATGGTGGAGGGATAGCACATTGAGAAACTTAAAGAAAAATGAAACAAAATTATGGTATTCGAATTACGGAAAAGGGAATCCGATACTGGATGAAAACGGTGATGAGACGGGAGATTATGACAGTGGTTATGGTTCTCCTGTTTCTTTTTTCGCTACTTTATCGGCAAGCAAAGGAAATGCCTATGCCGATGTATTTGGAACGAATCTGGACTACACAAGAACGCTATCAACAGTTCAGAAACTTCCTATAACAGAAGAATCTCTTATTTGGAAGTCTGAACCGATTCTGAATGCAGACGGTACGGTTGACGAAGAATCAGCTGACTATACTGTAGCCGGTATAGCAGATGGATTAAACGAATTGGTAGTTGCCTTGAAAGCGAGAAAGAAAAATGCCTAGGTATAAAGTGGGATTATCCGCTAGAGAATTTCGCGAGTTGGCAGATCAGATACATGATTATCGAATGGATTTGCAAGAAAAATGTGAGGAATTCGCTTACAGGCTTTCGGAAATAGGACTACAAAAGGCAGAATCAATACTAATCGAACACGTAGATACCGGACAGACCATTGGAAGTTTACGAGTTGAGGATAGCTCGGACGGAAAAGTTACAAAAATGGCAGTTGTTGTTGAAAGCAACGCCATTCTTTTCCTTGAGTTTGGAACGGGATTAGTTGCTGATTCTGGTGAAAAAAATCCAAAGGCAGGAGAATTGGGGTATGGACCGGGCACTTATTCTAATAGTCAAAAAGGTAAAGGCCATTGGAACGACCCTAATGGATGGTGGTATCAGAAAGAAGAAGGTGGCGAGTGGTATCACACTCATGGTATTGAAGCTTGTATGCCAATGTATAAAGCAAGTGTAGAAATGCGGGATAAAATAGTTGAAATTGCAAAAGAAGTTTTTACTTCATAGAAGGTGACTAATGTTAGGGTATGCTCCTAACGCTTTTGATTTGAAGTTCGTCAGCGCAACGAAATGTTGCGTTGCTATTGAATGGAGGATTGAAATGATAAAAGGCGATAGATTCTGTAGACTTGTTTATTTGGGTGAATCACAGAAAATAAAAAAACATACATACGGAATGTTTAGATGTGACTGTGGAAGAGAAAAACGCATCAGAATTGATGGAGTATCTGGAGGTCAAATTAAATCTTGTGGGTGTTTATATCATGAAAGATGCAATGAGTTTGGTTTGAATTCAATCGAATATGAACGCTTATACAACGTATGGGCAAATATGCGCAAAAGATGTTACGACACAAAAAGTGATAGGTATTATGCGTATGGAGCCAAAGGAATTACTGTCTGTGATGAATGGAAAGATGATTTCCATGCGTTTGCGAAATTTGCGATAGATAATGGATGGAATTCAAAACTCAGTATAGAAAGAATAGATTTGGCCAAAGGTTATGAACCACAAAATTGTATATTCATAACCATGAAACAACAGGCAAGAAATAAAACAAGTAACATCAAAGTAAATTATAATGGTGAAATAAAATGTATTGCCGAGTGGTGCGAAGTTCTTGGATTAAACGACAAGAGAACATACAGAAGATATCAACTTGGAATCAGGAATCCAGATATTTTATTTTATCCAGGAGATTTGAGAGGTTTGAGGAGGAGAGCATAAGTGATTGACGCATCGAATAGAGTTTTGACTAACATAAAAACATATGTGGCAGAAACTTGTAAGAATGTATCTAATTATTCCAGTAAAGCACCGCCAGAATTCCCGGCAGTGTCGGTTGTTCAAATTGATAATCCAGATGCATGTATGGATTTGGAGAATAACGAAAACGCCGTAACTTCTGTAATTGAGATTCAGTGTTATTCCAATAAAAGCAACACGGAAACAAGAAATATCATAAATAAATGTTGTGATGCAATGCGAATGATGGGATATCGCCGTACATACGGTCCGAAGCCTGTCACAAATGCATCAGACACAAGTATCTATCGTACAGTGGCAAGGTTTACAAGACTTGTCTCAGCGGTAGATGAAATAGAGAAATTTGAAACTAAGGGAGCGCAAAGCTCCCTGTTTTAATATGTAATTTTACCGGATGCCATTAGGAGGCATTCGCTGACCGCATTAGTTAAGCGGTAGAAAGGTAGGTATATTATGGCTGACGCAGCAAAGGCACTTAGTACTATTAATACTGTTCTTAAAGCCGGTGATCAAGGTTCTACAGTAGCAAAAATTTGTAAAATAAAATCGTATCCAGACCTCGGAGGAACACCGGAAAAAATTTCCGTGACCGATCTTGAAGACACGGACGAAACATCTGTACCGGGAGTAAGATCTGCTGACGACATGCAGTTCAAAGCGAACTACACAAAGGAAAATTATGCAGCAGTAAAAAAAGTGGCTGGCAAACATCAGATTTTTCAGCTGGATTTTGGAGCAGACGGAGCAGACGGGCAGTTTTCATGGTCCGGTGTTTTATCAGTGACAGTTAATGGTGCAGAAGCAAATGCAGCGAGAGAAATGACTATGACTATAGTACGTGATTCAGAAATCAAAGACAGTGATGCAGCGACAGCGTTCCCTGTAGCGTAGTGAGTTGCTTGATGTAGATTGAGATTACATCTTGGACTCGGAGGATGGAAAAACTTCTTGAAGAATTATTAACGATAGCTTCCTTCTTCCATTAGCGTTTGATATAATAAATGCATAATGGGAGGAGGAATAAAGATATGCACTTGTTTTATTGGATTTTTATTGGATGGTGGTATACACCGATTAAATTAATTTTTAAATCCACCGGAGCGATTACAAAGGGAATAGTAAAAATAGCTTTGTATATGGCAATCTTAATTGGAGTTATAGCAATTGCTTTTTCTGCGTTTGCGGTTGTAGCGCCCATCATATTTATTATCCTTGCGATAGTGTTTATATTCAATTTGTTACTAGTAAAAAAGAAAAAAGGTAAGAATATTGATATAGATATTATGAGTGGGGAAGAGTTCGAAAGTTTTTGTGCTAAAGTTCTTCAAGATAATGGTTTTGAAAACGTTAACATGACTAAAGCAAGTGGAGACCAAGGAGTTGATATCATTGCTTTTAAAGATGGAGTTCGTTATGCCATCCAATGCAAAAGGTATTCAAATAGTGTTGGAAACAAGGCTGTCCAAGAAGTGATAGCCGGTATGCAGTATTATGGTTGCCCGGTTGGAATTGTAATGACGAATAGTTATTTCACCAAATCGGCAAAAGAATTAGCTGATAAAACAGGAATCATTTTATGGGATAGAAATTTTTTATCTAAGTACATAAATGATACGAATCAGACACGAGAAAAAAATGTTGACATTGAAGGAAAAGAAATATTAAAAGAAACCGCAGAAATATATTCATCTTTATTTCAAAATAATATGCATGTTAATGTAGCATTGATTGAATCGCGTTTTAAAGAGAACGGCGATGTAGAATTAATCTATAAATGTGATACAAGTGAGCAAGCAAAGTATTTGGTTTCTCAAGAAACTTTCTTATCTGAAAAGTTGCATACACAGCAATGCTTTGTTGAATTGTCAAACAATTGTATATCAATAACTGTAAAATAAAAAACAGAAATAGAAAATTAGGGCTATGTGAAATTCACATGGCTCTTTTTTTCTTGAAAAAAGGAGATTAATAAAATGGTAAAAGTAAAAATTAATGGTAAGACATACAACGTAAAGGAAATGACATTTAAAGAATACACAAAAATGGAAGAACAGGGATTTTCTATCATCGAAGCCTTTAGAAAAAAACAGCTGACGCTTATCGCTATGGGTTTTGTGTGCGCTGTAGTTGACTGCGATCGTGATGAAGCGGAAAATCTTGTGACGCAGCATATCCTCGGCGGTGGAAACATCATTGATATTACAGATGCATTCGGAAAGGCAATTTCTGAATCGGATTTTTTCCAGAAGATGCTGGGAGTAGTTCAGGAGAAGAAAACAAAAGTAGAAAAAGAAACTTCGCCGGAAGAGTAATTATTCCTATCAGTTTTACACAATTTACGCATGATTACTGGTTGCCAATAGCGGCAAGATGCGGAATAAGTTATAGAGAGTTTTGGGATATGACACCCAAAACTCTTTTAATTTATAAACACCAAAAAGAGTTGGAAGAGGCACGGGAAACCGAGTTGACAGATGTATCTGCATGGATGACTGGTGCTTATATTTCAAAAGCAATTAGCTGCTTCCTTAGTAATGATGAAACATATCCAGAAAAGAATGTGTTTTTTAATGCTGACCAATTCGAACTTACAGACGATGATATCGAAGAAATTATTTCGGAAAACACGCAAATTGCGGCAGCAAATTTTTCAGAATGGGCAAAGGTGGCAAATGAATCCAAAGGTAGGTGAGAGCAATAATGCCAGATGAAATTGACAGACTTGAGATAGCAATTGAAACAGAATCAAATCGAGCAAACAGATCACTTTCAGGAATGGAAAGAAGATTAAATCGAATCGCAGATAGTCTTGAAAAAGTTGTTGCTCTTGCATCCGGCATCGGAGAAATTGGAGAGTTTGATTTAAGTGGGTTTGATAAATTCACAAGTGCTATTGACAATGCAATTAAAAAGAAGAACGACTTAGACAAAAAAGAAATCAAAGTTCGGACGAATCGTTCAGACTTGAAATACACAGAAAAATCCTTGGATTCTATCTATAAAAAATACAGCAATGCGGGATTGAATCTTGATGTTTCCGGTATGGATGTATCGGAGCTTGAAAAAGGATTGAAAAGCTCAGAAGCTACTGCAGCGAGATTAAAGGATAGATTAAACAAAAAAATTGCAATTGAAGGGACTGATCACCTAGGGAAGACCTTTGAAAGCATAATTTACGATATCCAAAAAGCTACCAATGAAGCGAATGTATATAAAAAAGCAATTGATGGGTTATCAGTAGAGCAGCCATCGTTTACGATTGAAAGAGATGGGAATGTTGTCAGCGAATTAAATCAAGAAAAACTTAGTATAGAATCTCTCGGTGAAAATGCAGAGAAAGTTTCCGATTCTATTGAAGATGTTTCTAATGAAATATCTAACATAGATAAAGGTGGGAATATATCAAAAATTTCTAGTAAATTTGATTATTTGAAAAATAAAGTTGGCGAAATAAAGAGCGGTCTTACAAAGGGCGGATTCGGAAATTATACAAAAAATTTCATGGAAATGTTAAAGTTGCCAGAAACGGGAACTTCAACTCAAGGGGGAAAATTCAATAATATTCCACCTATGAAAGAAAATGGAGATTACGACACAGAAGCCATTCAAGAATACGTTGACTCTTTTGGAAAGGCAAATGCTGCGGCAAATAATTTTTCAGATCAAATAAAAGCCTTAAAAAAGGAACTTGAAGGTTTAAAAGGGCAAGGACTTGGTGAGGGTGACGAAGAATATGATGCAGTAGCGCAGAAACTTGCTGTAGTAACAGAACGGCAGAAAGAATACAACCGTTCAATGAAAGAAAAAGCAAAAAGCATTATAGCAAAAGAAGAAATCTCGAAGTTGCAGATAGCTGGAACTGCGTTAAAAGCACTTATTAAAAATGCCGGGAAATTGGGATTGTCATTTGCAAAATTGTCGATCAGGGGGCTTTCGAAACTTCCGCAGATTGCTAAAGCGTCTGCAAATGCTTTTAAAGTATTAGGATCTGTGATTTCTAAGGCAAAGGACAAGCTCGGATTATTGCAGAAAGATTCCAATAAAGGAATGTCGTGGAAAAAAATGATTGGCTCTTCCATTTTATTTTCCACTGTTTTCGGAGCGATCAGCCAAATAAAAGAAGCAATTAAAGCCGGTTCTGATAATCTGGTGCAGTATAGTTCTGCGTATAACAAGAGTATTTCTGGTATGGTTACATCTTTGCTGTATCTGAAAAACGCATGGGCGGCAGCATTTGCACCAATCGTCAATGTAGTTGCACCGTATATATCGAAATTTCTTGATATGCTTGCCGGGGCATTAAATGCAGTTGGACAGTTCATGGGCTCATTGACGGGAAAGTCAAAAGTCGTACAAGCTAAAAAAGCATGGTTTGATTATGGGAAAAGCTTAGAATCAACAGGGAATAGTGCTTCAAAAACAGGAGATAAGCTAAAAAAAGCAAAAAAGGATGCCAAAGATTTAACCAATTATACTCTTGGAATAGATGAATTACACGTTATCCAACCAAGTAGTGATTCTACAAATCAAGATTCTGGATCGGATAAGTATACGGGACCGTCTCCGTCGGAGATGTTCGAAACATCATCCATTGATAAAAATGTGTCTGATTTTGCAAAAAAAGTAAAAGATGCATGGAAAAAGGCTGACTTTACAGAAATCGGATCAATTGTTGGAACAAAATTAAAAAACTCTTTGGATGGAATTGATTGGAACCCCATACAAGAAACTGCTAAAAAAATCGGAAAATCTTTTGGAACATTCATAAACGGATTCGTTGAAGTTGATGGACTTGGGGAATCGATTGGAAATACTATCGGCGAAGCTTTCAATACCGGACTGGATTTGGCAAATTCGTTTTTAGACAGTACAAAATGGGATGAAGTTGGCAAGTTTATTGGTGATGGTGCAAATGGCGCTGTGAACACAGTTGATTGGCCTGGAATAGGACACTTTATAGCGCAAAAATGGAACGCTATTTTCGCAACAATAGGCGAAGCAGCCAGGACTTTTGATTGGAGTAATTTTGGCAAGAGCTTATCAGATAGTCTGAATCAATTTATTAGTGATTTCAATTGGTCTGAAAATGGAGCTAGGCTTGGAGACCTCGTAAAAGGAGTACTTGATACATTAATACAATTTCTTGAAAACACTAATTGGCAAGAACTTGGAAATGGAATTGCCGATTTTATTGGCTCTATTGATTGGTCTGGAATTTTAACGAGATTGGCCGAAGGAATTGGTGCAGCACTTGGAGGACTCGCAGCGTTGTTGTGGGGTCTGATAGAAGATGCATGGAAAACGGCTGTCAATTGGTGGAAAGATACTGCTTTTGAAGATGGTCATTTCACTATAGAAGGACTCTTTAAAGGAATTGCCGATGCATTAAGCAATATAGGCACATGGATAATAGATCATATATTCACACCATTTATTACAGGTTTCAAAGAAGCGTTTGGTATTCATTCCCCGTCAACTATCATGGAAGAACAGGGCGGCTATATTATGGCCGGACTATATAATGGAGTTGTTGCTAAGCTCGCAAAAGTACTTGAATTCTTTGGAGAATTAAAAGACCAGATTGTTGACAAATTCTCCGATGTAGGGGAATGGTTTGGCGATAAATTTGGGGCAGCAAGAAAAGCCGTAACTGATAAATTCTCTGACATTGGCACATGGTTTGGCAGAAGAAAAGCTGACATTCAGAATGCGCAGTCAAGCGTGTCAACCTGGTTCAGCACTAAATATCAGAGCGCAAGAGGATATGTGAACTCAGCATTTTCTAATGTTGGCAAATGGTTCGGCGGACGTAAATCTGATATTCAGAATAACATGAAATCTGTATCTGGATGGTTTAAGAGTACATTCCAGACTGCTTACAAAGGCGTAACAGATTCATTCGGAAAGATTGGAAATTTCTTCAAGGGTATTGGAAAGGAAATCAAAAAACCTATCATCGGGGCAATGAAAGCTATCCTCAATGGTGTCAACTGGGTATATGAAAAACTCGGTGGTGGAAAGAACCATTTCAATGTTGCACAACTGGACAAGTATGCGAATGGTACAAATGGTGTATCACATGATACTGTAGGTATCGTGAACGATCAAGCAGGCAGCACCTATCGTGAGATGGTGCAGTTCCCGAACGGAAAGACAATCATTCCAAAGGGACGTAATGTCATGTTGCCAATGCCAAAAGGTACGAAAGTTCTTCCGGCAGACCAGACCGCTTCATTAATGAATATGCCACATTTCAAAAAAGGAATCGGAGATTTCTTTGGTGGTGCATGGGCGAAATTCAAAGACTTCACAGGGAATATTGCTGATTATATCAGTGATCCTAAGAAGTTGGTGCAAATGGCAATTGATAAGTTCACGGACTTTTCAAGCTATCTGGAACCGGGATTGTCAATGGCAAAAAATGCGGTTAGAGGTACTGTAGGAATTGCTACGAAGTTCATAAAAGACAAGCTGAAAGGCTTTGGTGGAAGTGGTGTTAATTACAAACCATCTGCCGGTGTGGAGCAGTGGCGCGCTACTGCAAAGAAAGCACTGGAATTGACAAACCAGTTTACAGAAGCGAATTTGAATCGCTTGCTTATGCAGATGAAGTCAGAATCCGGCGGTAATCCGAATGCAATTAACAACTGGGACATTAATGCAAAGATGGGTATTCCGTCCAAAGGCTTAATGCAAGTTATTGACCCTACATTCCGTGCTTACGCTATGAAAGGGTTCGACAAAAACATCTATGATCCAATGTCAAATATCTTAGCAGCTATCAGATATACACTGGCACGATACGGAAGTCTCGAAAGAGGATGGAAAGGTCATGGATATGCAAACGGCGGTTTCCCAAAAGTTGGAGAAATGTTCTATGCAAGAGAGAGTGGCCCGGAGCTTGTTGGAAAGATTGGAAACCGTTCAGCAGTAGTTAACAATCAACAGATTGTTGATTCGGTAAGTAACGGAGTTTCAAGAGCGAATGATGAAACCAATTCACTCTTAAGAACAATCATTGAATACCAGGAGTTACTTCTTAAGAAAGAAACAAGCGTAAATATGGATGGAAAAAGAATGGATAAGCAGATATCAAAAGCGCGTAGGAATACGGGCTTTTCTTTTTCGCCAACGTAGGAGGTGTAGGAAATGGCAGCAAGGCATATATCCAATTTCATAATGGTAAATGGCAAGCCGTTTCCGGCACCGAAACGCTACCCAAATATGGTAGTGACAACGGCGGTAAATGCTGCCAGAAATGCCAATAACAAAATCGTCGGTCAGAAAATCGGTAGAGACAATTATAAGATTGACAACTTGGAATGGCCATATCTGGATGCGGAAACATGGTCAAGTATGCTAAAAGAATTCAAAAAATATTTTGTGACTGTAAGATTTTGGGATATGGTCGAAAATAACTGGATTACCTTAACCATGTATCCGGGAGATAGAACAGCAGACGTATTCAAATATGACAAAACTGGAAGACCAGTGGCGTACATAAATTGCAAAGTCAACATTATTGATGCGGGGTGGTAGTTAATGTATCAGACATCACAAGAATATAAAGAATCCATGAAACGACCAGTCCGCAATCAGTCCTACATGAAAATTCAGCTTGGATTGATTAACCAGGAGGCTCAGCAGACAGCGGGGCTTTCTGATACCAATAAATATAATGACTTCTCAGATGCAGAATCCATATTCAATCAACACACTGTAAGACGGTACGCAACTTATGAGAGCAATTTCTGGAAAGCAAATGGCATTAGCTTTTTCTTGCCAGAGAAGAAATCGGATTATCGAAAAGACGGGATTACTTCAACGAATTTGTTTGAAGAAAGTTTTCATGTGAAGTTTGTATTCGGTTGCGGAAAATCCGACATCAAAGGACTGACTATTAAATTTGGTAGAAATTATCCTACAAAATTTACGATCGTTACTGATAATGCTACGTCTTTTGAATATGAGAATACAGAAGAGCTTTTTAAGTCCGATGATGTGTTTGAGAATACGGAATCAATCGAATTAGTTATTACGGAAATGAATGTACCGAATACGAGAGTGCGAATTGATTACATTATATTTGGACTCGGCTTGGAATATGACGATGAATGGATATCCGAAGCGAGCAGTAATACAACTCTATCAGCAATCAACGAAGATTTGCCGGAATCCGAATTTAAGGTAACACTGTGCAATGACAACCAATTATTCAACGTAGACGTAAAATGAGGTATAGATGGTAGGCGTGTATAGAGTGTATCCAGTTTACTCTTAG